>Ga0208628_1000187_pt1 | contig 37999 bp, 38 predicted proteins | sample LakWasMet16_LOW5_2_FD_183864 | JGI IMG/M metagenome (GOLD analysis project Ga0208628, IMG submission 183864) | Freshwater sediment methanotrophic microbial communities from Lake Washington under simulated oxygen tension - Sediment Metagenome... | ecosystem: Environmental > Aquatic > Freshwater >... | reverse complement strand
TCGCGCCCATGCCGATTTTGAAGTGGATGATCGCAATATCCTTTACACCTTGAGCCTGGCGCCATGGGAAGCCGCGCTCGGTACTACAGCGACGGTGCCGACACTTGGCGGTGCGGTCGAATTAAGAATTCCGGCAGACTCCGAAGCAGGCAAAAAACTGCGCTTGCGCGGCCGCGGGCTCCCCGGAAAGCCGGCTGCCGGCGATCAAATCGTCGAAATAGAAATCAGGGCTCCGAAGGCGGAGACCGACGAGCAAAAAGAGCTCTACAAAAAAATGGCCGAAGCATTCTCCGGCCAATAATAAAAAAAGCGGGGATATCCCCGCTTTTTTCGAATTGAATTTTAACCTGCAACCAGTAGCTTGTTGATCACCGCCACCAATTCCGCTTCATTGAATGGTTTGGTGATATAGGCTTTTGCGCCTTGGCGCATGCCCCAGACTTTATCGGTTTCCTGATCTTTGGTAGTAACCAAAACGATTGGAATATGCGATGTCGTAGCTTCTTTTGAAATGGCGCGGGTTGCCTGGAAACCGTTTAGGTTCGGCATCACCACGTCCATCAGAATCAAATCGGGAACATTGGCTTTAGCGACTTCAACACCTTGGGCTCCATCTTCGGCGCTAAGCGCTTCGTGGCCCAATTTTTCAACAATGCGCTTCATACCCATCAATTGGGACGGTGAATCATCAACAATCAAGATACGTGCCATTTAATACTCTCCAAGGATTGATGCGATTGTAATCCTGTCCGGGGTGTTTTGCGCAAGAGATTCATCACAATTTAATGATAGTACGGCCAAATGAGCCGCCGGTGAGCATTGTTGTGAATACTTCGGGCAATTGCTCCATCGCCACCTCACGAGTGCAGATGGCAGCCAAGTGCGCTGGTTTCCACTCATGGGCCAGCTTTTGCCAGATTTCATCGCGGATATGTCGCGCTGTTCCGGCCGATGCAATACCAAGCAGGGACACGCCGCGAATGATGAAAGGCATCACTGTAGTCGGCAGCTCATGGCTGGCGACCAGCCCAGCACTGGCTACATTGCCGTAGGGCGCGGTTTGCGCCAGTAGCCCGGTCAGCGTGGTTCCACCGACATTGTCCAAAGCGCCGCCAAATCGGGCGCTGTCCATGGGTTTGCCGGTCATTGCCGCTTCGCGGGGCAAGACCTGTCTCGCACCAATGCTTTTCAGGAATTCGGCACGTTCCGGTTTGCCACTGAGTGCATGCACTTCAAAACCGGCGCGGGTGAAAATATCCGTCGCCAGCATGCCAACGCCGCCGGTTGCGCCGGTGACGGCAATCGGACCGAGTTCGGGTGCCTGCGTATTTTGCAGCATTCGATAAAGTGCCAGCGCTGCAGTGAAGCCAGCTGTCCCCAAGATCATGCTTTCACGCAGTGACAGGCCGTCGGGCAGTTTTACCGTCCACTTTGATTGCAGGCGCGCATATTCCGAGTAACCGCCATCGCGGGTTTCTGAGAGGCCGCAGCCGGTGCAGAGGACTTCATCGCCCGGTTTGAAATTGGCATCGCTTGATTCAACGATTGTGCCGGCGACATCAATTCCGCCATTGAGTGGAAATTGGCGAAGGATTTTGCCTTGTCCGGTTCCTGCCAGCGCGTCTTTGTAGTTGACGCTGCTGTAAGCTGTTTTGATGATTATTTCGCCTGGCGATAAATCGGCGAGCGATAAATTTTCGATGCCGGAGCGGTAACCTGCGTCTGCGTCGTTGCGGATGCGAAAGGCGTTGAAAGATAAATTATTCATGCGGCAAGTTTATAACGCGGGACAGGCAATGCCCATCTTTGCAAAAAACCGCCTTTCGGCAGTTTCTTGTTTTAGCTTGAAGTACTCTTAATTGGCTTTGTGAATCGCCCGCTTGTCAACTGCAAGCGCTGCTTCATGCACGGCTTCCGACAACGATGGATGTGCGTGGCAAATACGGGCGAGATCTTCGGCCGAGCCGTTGAATTCCATCGCGACCACGCCTTCATGTACCAGCTCGGATACATTCGGACCGCATAAATGCAGGCCGAGGATACGATCGGTTTCGGCGTGTGCAATCACTTTGACCAAACCGGCAGGTTCGTTCATCGCAACGGCGCGACCAATGGCAGCAAACGGGAAGGTGCCGACTTTGTATTCGATACCGGCGTCCTTGCATTCTTTTTCGGTTTTACCGACCCACGCAATCTCCGGCTCGGTGTAGATAACCCAAGGCACGGTGTCGAGATTGACGTGACCGGGCAGTCCGGCAATAAGCTCGGCGACGGCTATGCCTTCTTCGCTGGCCTTGTGAGCAAGCATTGGGCCACGAACGCAGTCACCGATTGCCCAGACATTCTCGGCAGCGGTGTGGCAATGATCATCAACAACAATGCGGCCGCGCTCGTCCAATTGAACGCCGGAGCCTTCACCAAGCAAGCCCTGCGTTGCTGCACGGCGGCCAACGGCCACCAGCAATTTATCGCAGACCAGCACTTGTTCACCGCTGGCATCGGAATAGCTCAGATGCACTTCGTTGTTCTTGATTTCGGTATTGGTGCATTTCGCGCCAAGACGGATATCGAGACCTTGTTTCTTGAATTCGCGGAATGCCGCTTTGGAAATGTCGGCATCGGCCGCGGCCAGGAAGTCAGGCAAGCCTTCAACAATCGTGACTTCTGCACCGAGACGCGACCAGACGCTGCCGAGTTCCAGACCGATCACACCTGCACCGATCACGCCGAGGCGTTTTGGTACGGAGGTTTCGTCGAGTCCGCCGGCATTGTCGAGAATGTATTTGTTGTCGAATTTCGCGAATGGCAATTCGATTGGCGTTGAACCGGCAGCGAGAATGATGTGTTTGCCGGAAATTTCGGCTACCGAACCATCATGGCCCTTGATCGAAACAACGCGATTGGCTTTCAGGGTCGCGAAGCCGGCAATCGGCGTGATCTTGTTGGCTTTGAAAAGCTGCGTGATACCGCCGGTGAACTGTTTCACGATCTTGTCTTTGCGCTCGATCATCTTCGAGATATCGATTTTGGCGTTGTCGGCGGTGATGCCGTGCACGGCAAAATTATGCGTCAGGTTATGAAATTGACGGGATGAGTCGAGCAGGGCTTTGGACGGAATGCAGCCGACGTTCAAGCATGTCCCGCCGAGAGCTGGTTTGCCATCCTTGCCGATGAAAGCATCGACGCAGGCGGTTTTCAGGCCGAGTTGCGCTGCGCGAATCGCTGCAACATAACCGCCGGGGCCGGCACCAATTACCACGACATCAAATTGTTCGCTCATTTAAGTGTTCTCTGAGTTTGCGTGCGTATTCGTATAGCTAAGATGTGTAGGCCGTGAGCGGCGAAATCAAGCGACGCTCACGATCTGCTTTCGGTGTTACAGACCCAGCAACATGCGATGCGGATTTTCCAGCTGGTTCTTTATGTCGACCAGGAACAACACGGCATCTTTACCATCGATGATGCGGTGGTCGTAGCTGAGTGCGATGTACATCATCGGTGCAATAACGACCTGGCCATTTTCGGCAATCGGACGTTCTTTAATTGCATGCATGCCGAGAATAGCCGATTGCGGCGGATTGACGATTGGCGTAGACATCAACGAACCGAAGGTGCCGCCGTTGGTGATCGTGAAAGTACCGCCTTGCAGATCTTCCAGCTTCAAGCCACCTTCGCGGGCTGCTTTTGCGTAGCCGGCGATCGCGCCTTCGATTTCGGCGAAGCTCATGTTTTCGACATTGCGAAGTACCGGTGTGACCAAGCCTTTTTCAGTTGCGACCGCAATCGAGATATCGGCAAAACCGTGGTAGATCACATCGGTGCCATCGACCGATGAATTGACGACGGCATATTTTTGCAGGGCATTCGCGGCGGCTTTCGCGAAGAAGCTCATGAAGCCCAGTTTGATGCCGTGGGTTTTTTCGAATGGTTCGCCCAGTTCTTTGCGCATCGCCATGACTTTGCTCAAGTTTACTTCGTTGAAAGAAGTGAGCATGGCGATCGAATTTTTCGACTGCATCATGCGCTCGGCAATGCGTTGACGGATGCGTGTCATCGGAACGCGTTGTTCCGGACGGGCACCGCCGCCACCCTTGATGTGATTGACCAAGTCTTCCTTGGTCACTGCGCCGCGACGACCGGTACCGGTCACGTCGGCGGGATTGATATTGTTGCTCTCGGCAACAAAACGACCTGCAGGCGATAAGCCACTGGTGTCGTTTGATGTTGCAGGAGGCGCCTTGGCGGCGACCGGTGGCGACGGAGCGGCGACAACAGGTGCACTCGCCGTTGGCGCTGGCGCCGCAGCCACAGCACCGGCTTCAATAATCCCGATCACTTGCTGGCTGTTAACCGTATCGCCAACATTGAATTTGATTTCTTTCAAAATGCCATCGACGGTGGAGGGAACTTCCAACACCACTTTGTCGGTTTCCAGATCAACCAGATTTTCATCGCGACGAACGGTATCGCCGACTTTTTTATGCCAGGTTGCAATCGTGGCGTCGGAAACTGATTCGGGTAAAACCGGGACTTTGACTTCAATGCTCATGGACTTTGTCCTGTGATGATGTTTAAAAAATTATTCGGCTGTCAGGGTAACAGGCGGGTTGATTAAGGCGTCTTCGATCAAGCGTGTCAGCTCGGCCACATGCGTATTGCTATGACCGCAGGCAGGCGCGGCGGAGCGTGCACGACCGGCATAGCTCAGGCTTTGGCCGACATTGAGGCAGGCATTGAGATGATGCTGGATTTGATACCAGGCGCCCTGGTTCTGCGGCTCTTCCTGGCACCAGACGATTTCTTTCACGTGACCAAAGCGGGCGAGTTCTGCCGCAAGTTCCGGGCGCGGGAATGGATACAGCTGTTCAACGCGAACAACGGCTACATTTTTGATGTCTTTCGCTTGCATCGCTTCGATCAGGTCGTAGTAAACCTTGCCGCCGCAAACGACAACGCGTTTGGCCTGCAACGGATCGGCACATTGGTTGTCCTTGATCAGGTTAAGGAATTCGCCATCGGCCAGATCGCTGAGTGTCGAGACCGACAATTTATGTCTCAGCATCGATTTCGGTGTCATCACGACCAGTGGCTTGCGGGTAGGGCGCAACATTTGACGACGCAGCATATGGAACATCTGCGCTGGCGAAGTGGGGGTGCAGACCTGGATATTGTTGAATGCACATAACTGCAGGAAGCGTTCGAGGCGAGCCGAACTATGTTCCGGACCCTGACCTTCATAACCGTGCGGCAGGAACAAAGCCAAGCCGCACATGCGGCCCCACTTGGACTCGCCGGAACAAATAAACTGGTCGATCACCACCTGGGCACCGTTGGCGAAATCGCCGAACTGGCCTTCCCAGATATTCAATGTCATCGGTTCTGCGGTCGAGTAACCAAATTCAAAACCCATCACGGCCTCTTCGGACAGCAGGGAGTCGATGATGACTGCGTGTTCCGGGTTTTGAACCAGCTCGCGTAGAGGCATGGTGGTTTGACCGGTGACTTGGTCGTGCAGTACCGCATGGCGATGGAAGAAGGTACCGCGGCCGGAATCCTGGCCAACAAGACGCAGCTTGTAGCCTTCCTGCAACAGACTCGCGTATGCCAGATTTTCGGCAAAGCCCCAATCCATCGCGAGTTCGCCGGTTACCATCTTGTTGCGGTCTTCGTAAATCTTCGCAACTCGCGGATGCAGCTTCAGCGTGTCGGGAATCGTGTTGATTTTCTTCGCGAGCGCATCGAGCGCAAAGCGCGGCATGCCGGTTTTCACGGCATCCGACAATTTGCCATTCAGCCACGGGCTCCAGTCAACGTTTGCATTGTCCTTGTCGGCTTGTGCCAATTCGGTAGTGACGTCGCCCTTGTCGAGCTTGTCGCGATAACTGTCGACCAGCGTTTTGCTTTCATCGGCATTCAAGACTGCTTGGGCAATCAAGGCGTCGGAATACAGTTCGCGTGTCGTTTTGCGGGCACGGATATTTTGATACATCAAAGGCTGCGTTGCCGACGGTTCATCGGCTTCGTTATGACCGTGGCGGCGATAGCAAACCAGATCGATCACGATGTCGCGATTGAAAGTATTGCGGAATTCCAGTGCGAGTTTGGCGCAGAAAACAACCGCTTCAGGATCATCGCCATTCACATGTAATACCGGTGCACCGATGATTTTTGCCGGATCGGTGCAATACAGCGTTGAACGCGAATCATCGGTGCGGCTGGTGGTGAAACCTACCTGATTGTTGATCACGATATGAACGGTTCCGCCGACGCGGAAACCGCGAGCCTGCGACATCTGGAACAATTCCATGATCACGCCCTGACCGGCGAATGCCGCGTCGCCGTGAATCAGGATGGGCAAAACTTTTTCGCCCTTGGTATCTTCGCGACGCATCTGGCGTGCACGCACCGAACCTGCAACCACCGGATTCACGATTTCAAGATGCGATGGATTGAAGGCGAGCGCTAAGTGAACTGCACCGCCCGGGGTTGCGACATCGGCCGAGAAGCCCATGTGATATTTCACGTCACCCGAATGAGCAGGATCATCGACATGGTCAAACTTGCCTTCGAATTCTGCGAATAATTTTTGTGCAGGTTTTCCGAGCGTGTTTACCAGCACGTTCAGTCGACCGCGATGCGCCATGCCGATCACGACATCTTTCGCACCGGCACTACCGGCATCACGAATGACGGCATCCATCATTGGAATCAGCGAATCGCCGCCTTCCAGCGAGAAACGTTTTTGGCCGACGTATTTTGTGTGCAGATAACGTTCAAGACCTTCGGCGGCGGTGAGGCGTTCAAGAATGCGTTTCTTTTCGTCCTTGCCGAATGCGAATTTGCCGGCAGTACGTTCGAGTTTTTGTTGCATCCAATGCCGTTGGGCAGCATCGGAAATATGCATGAATTCCGCACCGATCGAACTGGAGTAGGTGGCGGTGAGCTGGCTGAGCAAGTCGCGCAATTTATATTTTTCGGCGCCGAAATAACTGGCAACGGCAAATTCCGAATCCAGATCGCTGTCGCTCAGACCGTGAAAAGCCAGACCAAGATCGGGCGCATTTTGTTGCGGCATCATCGCGAGCGGATCGAGCTTGGCGCTCAAATGGCCGCGCGAGCGGAAGGCGGTGACCAGTTTGCCGACGGCGGTTTGCTTGCGGGCACCTTCTTCATCAACGGTGCCAGCACTGGTTTGATGCTTTGCCTGAACGGCAGCACGTTGAACTTGCGCCATCACGGCCGAATGCGGCACATCGCCGGCTTCGCGGCCCTTGAAGGCGTCAAAATAGGTCTTCCACTTGGGGCCAACGCTGTCGGCATCGAGCAAATACTGCTCGTAGAGGTCTTCGATAAAGGCGGCATTGCCACCAGATAGTTGGGAGCTTTGACTAAACTGTTTTAACAGACTATCCACGTTCTTGGCCCGACCCGCAGCTTGTGCGGCTAAGTGATTGTTGTGATTGGAGTTGTGCCCAAGGGGCAAGCCCTAGACAAGAACGTAAATTATAGCCTGAGCTGGAATGCTTTTGTAGAACGTTGGACCGGGTAGGACCTACGGAAGTCGGGATCGTCTTAATTAAGCGTGATATCCGATTTGTATGTGCCCTTACAAACCCAGCGCACGAAACTCGGTGCAGGGCCGGCTGCGTTCCCAGACGCGATTGAAATGCTCGATCAGCTGTTTGCTGCGTGCCGGCAGCGAGGGACTCCAATCACCTTCGTAACGGCCATCCAGCAGACGGAAACAATATCCGTCCCGATCATTTGCGATGAAGGCCGAAGGATATTGCAAATCTTCAGGGTCAATCGGGGTGCGGAATTGGAATACGCTCGACAGCCGTTGCGATAAACCCAACAATGCATGCGGCTGGCTGCGGGCTGCACTGGTGTCCTGCACGAGAATGCGGGCAACGCCGCCTCGGCTTTCAATGCCGAATTGCTTGAGCGCTTCCAGAATTGCCGGATTCGCGTAAAGACTGTGCTCAAGATCGCGCGTGTAGATCCACAGGCCTCGCTTGGCACCGACGATGACTTCCCGGCAGGCTTCCTGCAGTTGTGCGGAAGTATCAAAATCCTGCATCCGCGCTGCCATGCTCATGCCGGCGGGTCGTTGTGTAAATGGTTCGATGCTGAGCTTCATCTTCCGATGCATGATGCCGGCCTCCTCGAATTCATCGCCAAAACTGACGAACCCGAATTTCTCGTAGAAGCCAATTGCCGACACCTGGGAATTGAGGCTGACTTCCTGCAAACCGAGTTCTCTGGCCTTGTCGATCAAGGCCTGTAGCAGCGCTGCGCCGACTTCCTTGCCGCGCCATTGCTTGAGGACTGCCATGCGGCCGATCTTGTGTTCCGGCGTCAAACGGCCAGTGCCGATCGGCGCATTGTTGATGTCCCGCGCGATCACGTGATGGCAGACTGGATCCATCGCATCCCATTCTTCCTCGATTGGCACGTTTTGTTCGATCACGAAAACCGGTTCGCGCACTGCGCGAAGGTCCTTGAAATCAATCTGGTAATCAGCGGGTTCAACACGAAAGTCGGCAATAGTCATGAGGGACAATCTACTCCAGATGGTGGTGAATGATTACTTTTGCAGCACCAGATAACCGCGTTCTACCAGTTCAAAAATCAGGCCGCGTTCCGATGCCGGAATTTCCGATATTGCCGAGGCGTCCAGGCTTTGTGCATGCGCCAACCTTGAAGCAAGGGTTTGCGTTGTCGAATAACTCTGGCCCTGCACGAACAGGATTGCCTCGCGGCCATCCTTGCACCAGGCCCAGCGGGCAAAAGGATGTGGCTCCAGTACTGCGCCTTTGACAAGCTGTTCCAGCAGTTTTTCGGGTTTCGGCGTTTTCGGCGGCGGGGCGATTTCCATCGAATTGCGGTAAGTCGTCACGAAACGGCCGAAAAATAGCGCAGCGGCAGCTTTTGAATCGGGCACGTGCTGCTTGAAGATATCCAGTACGCGCTCGCAGGTAGCCGCATCAATTTCAGCGTTGTCTTTTGCTGCGCTCAGGTCTTTGTCGCTGTAGCGAACCTCTTCACTGACACGTTCAAACAGCCCGTCGGCCCAGTCATTCAGAAGTTCGGCATGTGAAGGGGCACGCATGCCCAGCGAAAACGTCATGCAGGCATCGACCGCTTCGCCATGATGTGGAACACCGGGCGGCAAATAGAGTATGTCGCCTGGTTGCAAGGTCCAAGCAATGGAAGGTGTGAAGTTTTCAAGCAATTTAAGCTCGGTCTTTTCACGAAACGTCTTGTCCGCGTTGGGATCTGCATCGATTTCCCAACGGCGCTGACCGTGGGCTTGCAGTAAAAAAACATCGTATTGGTCAACATGTGGTCCGACGGAACCACCGGGTGCGGCGAAGCTGATCATGATGTCATCCACACGCCAGCGTGGCAGAAAATCGAATGCTGAAATCAGCTGGCGAACATCGCCATCCCATTTGTCCATGTCCTGTACCAGCAGGGTCCAGTCTTTTTTTCCGAGTTTCGGAAAAATGGATTCCTTGAACGGCCCGGTTTCAACCGAATAATGATCTTTTTTGCGATCGTGTTTGACCAGACGCGCCAGTACGCCTTGCTCGCAGGCAATACCGGCGAGATCTTCGGGCGCCAGTGGTGCTTGATAGTCGGGAAATGCCTGACGGATCAGTAGTGGTTTTTTCTGCCAATAGTCGCGCAGGAATTCCGCAGCGGGCATGCCGAGAAAATGTTTTTTGCTGGCGGTGACTTCGATCATTTTCAAATCTCTTTAGCCAGTTTTTCCGCCAGACCGACATAACTGGCAGGTGTCATCGCGATCAAGCGCGCTTTCGCATCGGCAGGTAAATCAAGCGACTGGATGAACTCGCGCATCGCGGTTTCATTGATGCCGTGGCCACGTGTCAGCGCTTTCAATTGTTCGTAAGGGTTCGGCAAGCCGTAACGACGCATCACGGTTTGTACCGGTTCGGCCAATACTTCCCAGGCTGCATCGAGATCGGCAGCGAGTTTTTCCGGGTTGACCGACAGCTTGTTCAATCCGCGTTGCAGGGAATCAATTGCGATCAGGCTGTGCCCGAAAGCGGTGCCCAATGCGCGCAACACGGTCGAGTCGGTCAAGTCGCGTTGCCAGCGGCTGATCGGAAGCTTTTCCGAAAAATGGGAAAGCAGCCCGTTCGCCAGGCCGAAGTTTCCTTCGGCATTTTCGAAGTCGATTGGGTTGACTTTATGCGGCATGGTGGATGAACCGACTTCGCCGGCTTTCACAGCCTGCTTGAAATAACCAAGCGAAATATAGCCCCAGATGTCGCGGCACAAATCGATGCCGATCGTGTTGATGCGGCGCTGCACATCGGCAATTTCGGCGATGCAATCATGTGGTTCGATCTGGGTAGTGTATGGATTGAAAACCAGACCCAGCGATTCGACGAATTTCTTCGCGAAAACCGACCAGTCGACATTCGGATAAGCCACGATATGGGCATTGTAATTGCCGACGGCGCCGTTGATTTTTCCGAGCAGCTCGACTTGATTCATTTGTTTGAGCTGACGTTCCAGACGGGCGAGGGTATTGGCCACTTCCTTGCCGACCGTGCTTGGCGACGCGGTTTGTCCGTGTGTCCGGGATATGATGGATAGTCCGGCATATTCATGGGCCATGCCGCGCAGTTTTGTTCCGAGTTGCTGCAATGCTGGTTGCATGACCGTAGCACGCGCTTCGCTGAGCATTAGCGAGTAACTCAGATTATTGATGTCTTCGGAAGTACAGGCGAAATGCACGAATTCCAAAGCCGGGCCGAGTTCGGCATCGTCCTTGAGTTTTTCCTTGATGCAATATTCCACCGCTTTTACATCGTGATTGGTGGTGCGTTCGATTTCCTTGACTCTCGCTGCATCATCAACCGAAAAATTTGTCGCCAGGTCACGCAGTTTTTTGGTGGCAACGGCGGAGAACGGTTTCAGTTCTTCAATGCCCGGCTCATTCGAAAGTGCGATCAGCCATTCGATTTCCACTTTTACCCGGGCCTTGATCAGTCCGAATTCGGAAAAAATCGGTCTGAGTGCATCACATTTGCCGGCATAGCGGCCGTCGAGCGGGGAAAGGGCGAGCAGGGTAAATTCGGACATGATGGGAAGTTTGGGCGGTTTGCGAAGTCTCCAATTGTACCGCTGAACGGGGTTATCATCGCCATATTCTCCTTGCAGCGAGCCAATCATGAGCCAGAAAACGCGGGTAGAGCACGACAGCATGGGCGAATTGCGAGTACCAGCCGAGGCCCTTTATGGCGCTCAAACCCAGCGTGCGGTGGATAATTTCCATATTTCCACTTATCCCATGCCCTTTGAGTTCATCACGGCGCTGGCATTGATAAAAGCCGCGGTGGCAAATGCCAACGGCGAATTGGGACATTTGAGCAAAGCGCAGGCCGCTGCGATCGTGAAGGCCTCTGAACAAGTGGCGAATGGGCAATGGCGTGAGCATTTTCCGGTAGAGGTTTTTCAAACCGGCTCCGGCACTTCCAGCAACATGAATGCGAATGAGGTCATTGCCACGCTGGCATCGAAAGCCGCGAAGCTGAAAATCCATCCGAACGATCACGTCAATGCCGGGCAGAGCTCGAACGATGTCATTCCAACTGCGATCCAGGTCTCCGCGAATCTGGTGTTGCATCGGGATTTGCTGCCTGCGTTGAAACATCTGCAAAAGACCATCGATATACGTGCCCGCGATTTGGCGAAGATCATTAAAACCGGACGCACGCATCTGATGGATGCGATGCCGCTGAGTTTTGGCCAAGAGTTGTCGGGCTGGTCGGCTCAGGTTTCATCGTGTATTGATCGTCTCAAAGACACGAGCGAAAGGCTGCAGAATTTACCATTGGGCGGCACGGCTATTGGTACCGGAATCAATGCCGATCCCAAAATGCCGCGTATGGCTTGCCAGTATTTGAAAAAACAGACCGGCGTCAAATTCAGCGAGGCCAAAAACAAGTTTGAAAGCATCGCGGCGCAGGACCACATCGTCGAATTATCGGGGCAGTGCAATGTATTGGCGGCTTGCTTGATGAAAATCAGCAATGATTTGCGCTGGATGAATTCGGGTCCGCTTGCCGGTCTGGGCGAAATTGAACTTAAAGCATTGCAACCGGGTTCTTCCATCATGCCGGGCAAGGTAAATCCGGTGATCCCGGAAGCCGTCGCGATGGTTTGTGCTCAAGTAATGGGTAATCACACCACCATTACTATTGCCGGCCAAAGCGGTAATTTCCAGTTGAACGTGATGCTTCCGGTGATTGCGCACAATATTCTGGAAAGCCTGCGCTTGTTGTCTTCGGCTTCGTTGGCACTGGCCGACAAAGCGATCGCGGGTTTTGTCGTAAGTGAAGACCGGATTGCCCAGGCACTTGATCGCAATCCGATTCTGGTGACCGCATTGAACCCGATAATCGGCTATGAAAAAGCGGCAGCGATTGCCAAGCGTGCCTATAAAGAAAAACGGCCGGTGCTGGACGTGGCCATTGAAATGACCGATCTGGGTGCGGTGCAACTGCGTAAATTACTGGATCCGAAGTTTCTTATTTAATCGACAAGGGTTCCGCTAGAAATTGCTCGATGTAAGCACGATAAGCTTCTGGCTTGTCCCACCAGAGGATATGCCCGGCATCCGGAATGAACTGATAGCGTGCATTGGGATACAAGGCGACATATTCGTAAGCATCGCCGTAAGGAATGAAGTCGCATCCGCCTTGAAGCACAAGTACCGGGGATTTCATTTTGGGCATAAGTGGGCGCGGATTATCGGAATCCCGATAAAAATTGCTGCCGATACGGCTATACAGCCCGCCGCCACCTTCTTCGGGCTTTACATTTTTCCGGTGGCACACCATGTCTTCGGTAAAGCGCGAGGCCATGGTGTTCAGGGTGTTGTCGACTTCCCGGTCAGACGCAAATTTCCTGTCAAACACGGTCGCTATAGCCAGCGAGACGATGGCGCGCACCGGCATTGAATCAATGTCCTGCTTTGCACGCGCTTCACCATTCGGATCGGTGTTCCGGAATGCCAGATTCACGGGTACCGGGTAGCGTTTGTCATTCAAGGGCTGACCGTTTTCGTCGAATTCACCGGGGTTTATATCCCCGGGCGAAGACAGGATCAATCTATCGATCAATTCCGGATGAAGCACAGCCAGGCCAGTCGCTATTTGCGCGCCATAGGAATGTCCGATAATCACGACTTTTTCAGCTTTGATTTGCCGGGTAATGATTTCGTACAAATCTTCTATATGGCCATGCAAAGTGGTGTCCTTGGGACGTTCGCGGCGATCGGAAAGACCTGTTCCGGATTGGTCGTAAAAATATAAATCCCGGCCGCTGGCCGAAATGGGCGCAAGTGTTTTTATGACCGAGCTGTGGATATAGCCGCCGGGGCCTCCATGCAGAAAAATAACCGGGGCTTTGGCTTCTTGATTGGTAGCGGCAATTTTTTGATAGGCAATCCGGTAATTTCCAGCCATCAACCAATAACGGGTATCGGCAGTGGCCTGAATTGGCTTCACGGTAGCGGCAATGGGTATCAGGGCAAATACTGCGATGACTGATATACCTGTCAGCAACAATACCCCTAGATACTTTAATGTTCGCTTGATGAAAACTTTCATCTTGGTTGCCTTTCGTTATGAATTACGCTCAAAAAAAAGCCGGCTCATGTCAGAGAACCGGCTTTTCGGTGTATCGGTGACGACTACTTGCGTTCGATTACCTTGCCATGACATTCATTGATGTCATCAGCCGTCATTGTTGCATAGGGTTTGAATTCGGGTAGCGACTCGGCGAGCTTTTGCTGCGACTCCAGCAACAAAGGCAATTGTTCGCACAAAAGATTTGCCGAAGCTTCTATTTTCTTTGCCTCGGCCTCGACTTTCTTTTCAATCTGGTCCGATTCGCCGTTGAATATTCCCTTGATGGATTCACCAACCGCTTTTTTTGCCAGATTCATGCCTTGCATGCCAATCTCGACTCCGCTGACGGCCACATTTACCAGTAACTCACGGTGCCTGATGAGTAATTGGCGCTGCTCGGCAGTAATCGTAACGGGCTTGCCGTCAATCAGCAGGTCGCCTTGTGGAGTAATTTCGCCTTTCGTCCCGGTCTTGTTGGACATATTGCCCAGACTCATGTTTCCCGTGCGAATCTCTTCGACAGCCTCGGCCATGATGCCGCTGGCTGCAGCAGAATTTTCCTGCTTGGCGGATTTTTCCGTGTCCTGTTTATTGCAAGCCGTGATCAGGAAGAGCGATAAAAGCAAAGCGGCTGGGAGTTGCAACTTCATGATAAAAAACCCCTTTTGTGTAAAAAGCGCTTAGCGGCATACCGCTCGGGTATGCCGCTACTTTTATGCTTCAACCTTCGTCGCGGTAGCGGCGTAAGCGGATGGCTGCGTATGTCATGGCACAACCTATTGCAACGGCGATCCAGACTTTTGCGTAACCCAGGATGGCCCACGATGCTTGCAGAATTTCTGCGCCGCCGGGGGAGTCGTTTTTCACTGTTACACCGGAGCTGACATCAAAGAAAGCCAACCACACGCCGGGAACAAAACCACCAAACAAACGGCCTACGATATTTTCCCAGTACCATTCATGTGGAATGTGCAGGCCGGTGACGCCAGCCGAGAATGAAAGCAGTACACCGATGATGATGGGAATGCCGACAGCCCACAAGATAGGGAATCTTGGTGCCCAGGCCGATACCATCATGAACCAGGCAACGGACGGGAAAGCCCAAAGGATGTAGATCGGCAAGCAAGCCAGTACTTGAAGCGGGAGCAGATACAAATCACTCGTCGCCAGCGCAGGGCCAGCAATATTTACCCCTAAAGTCTGCGCAGCGATTGCTATCGTGGTGAAAAGAATAATAAAGATGAAAAAACCGATGATCAGCGGTATCAGCGGCGTCACCACGAGTATCGTGAATAGTTTCGATAAAACCGTTTGGGTATCCGACACCGGCATCGATTTCCAAAACAGGATGCTCTTGTCTTTTCTGTCGTCGTACAAACTCGACAGGCTGTAGAAAAATACGACAAAGGCCAGCACGATCAGCAAGGGTGCAACACTGGGCAAATAGGTTGCAGCCAGCCCCTGTGCAGCTCCGAGCTTGTCCTCGGCGCTCATGTGGCTCGACAAGTCGTGAACGCTCACGCCATTGAAGTTGACGCCGTTTCCGTGTTTCACGCTGAACATGGCGATCGTGATTCCGACCACAAGCATCAATGCATAAAAACTACCCACGATGGCCTGGGCCCAGAAAATACCGCCTTTGTTTTCCCAGTATTCCCGTTTTACCAGCATTTTCATGGTGTTCATTCGTAGGTTCCTTTCATAGTTGCCACAAACAGATCGGCAATGCCGACATTGCGTGTTTCGCCGAGCCGTCCCAGTTCATTGCGTGCGATGCCGTCGAACAACATCACTGATTTGCCGAACACCGAGCGTTCATCGATTGGGTTCATCGCTTTCGCCGTTGCATAGTGTTCTTGCGCGACCATGACTTCGACAAAACGGTCGGACACTTCATCCATGGTGGACGAAAGTACGATTTTGCCATCGCGAATAAACATGAGGTCGGTAAGGATGTGCTCGATTTCCTCGACCTGGTGCGTGGTGACGATAATCGTCTTGTTCTCGTCGAAATAATCTTCCAGCAGGTTTTGGTAAAACTGCTTGCGATAAAGAATGTCCAGGCCAAGCGTCGGTTCATCCAGAACCAGCAGTTTCGCGTCGATCGCCATGACCAGCGCTAGATGCAATTGCACCACCATGCCCTTGGACATGTGTTTCACTTTCATGTCGGGTTTCAGTTTGGTGTGGGCCAGATAGGCCTCGCATTTGGCGCGGTTGAACTTCGGATGCACGCCGGCAACGAATTCAATGGCTTCGCGAACCTTGATCCAGCGTGGCAATACGGCCACGTCGGCGATGAAACAGACTTCTTTCATCAGTTCGTCGCGCTGGGTTTGCGGGTTGAAACCCAGTACGTTCAATTCACCTTCAAAAGTGGAAAGTCCGAGAATCGCTTTCAATGCAGTTGTCTTGCCGGAGCCGTTCGGGCCGATCAAACCGACGATGCGGCCTGCCGGAATTTCAAAGCTGACATTGTCGACTGCAACGGTATGCGTGAAGCGCTTGGTCAGATTACGGGCAGTGATGACAGCACTCATTGTGAGCCTCCTTTACGCAACAAGGCTTCGGAATCCAGGCCCAGGCGATTAATGCGTTCGATCACCAGCGGCCATTCTTCCTTTAAAAAACGTTCGCGTTCAGAAGCAAGCAACTGATCGCGGGCGTTGTCTGTCATGTACATACCGAGTCCCCTTCGTTTTTCTACAAGATTTTCGTCAGCCAGCTCCTGATAGGCGCGGGAGACCGTAATTGGGTTGAGCTGATACTCGGCGGCAATTTGCCGAACCGAGGGCAGGGCATCGCCTGGTTTCAGGACACCGTCGAGCATCATGCTCATGACGCGGTCTTTCAACTGGCGATAAATGGGTGCGTTGTCATTCCATGCAATGCTCATGATTACAGGCCTTGTTTTGGCAGCACGCGGCTGAACGAAAAATAGGGCATCGATAATTGGCGGCGCAAACGTTTATCGTGTGCTTTGCTGGCATCCTGTGAAGCATCCATCACATCCAATTCGGCCGTATATGCGATATTGGCGGCGTTTGATTCGGCATGGGTTGCGATCGGTTCCTGGCCCAGCAAGCCGCTCGTAGTAACGAAACTGAGAGCTACCAAGATGCCTGTCATCGTGCTTTTGACTTTGTGGTTCATACGACCTCCTGAGTGAGGTAACGGTTAGGTGTTGTAGGTAACTATAACACTATATTTTTAACCGTCAACTACTTTTTGACTTTTTCCAACCCAACTAAAGACACAGATAGAAAATTCGAGACCAAATAACGGACTAAGACTATGAAAATACTGAAAATATTAGCTCTGGCGAGCCTTGCTTTTGTCATGCCTTTGCAGGCAAAAACAGCCCTGCTTGACCAGAATTTCCGACCATTGGCAGGCAAAACTGCGATAAACCTGCAGAAAAAATACGGTGGGCAGGTGCTGTTGGTGGTGAATACCGCCAGTAAATGTGGCTTTACCCCTCAATATGACGGCCTCGAAGCCTTGCACAACAAGCTGAAAGGCCGTGGCTTTGCGGTTCTTGGCTTTCCTTCCAATGATTTTCGCGGGCAGGAGCCCGGCAGCGAGAAGGAAATCAAGGATTTCTGCCGCCTTACTTATGGCGTGAAATTTCCGATGTTTGAAAAAGTAAGCGTGGTGGGCGATCAGGCAACCCCTTTCTATAAACAGCTGACGGCTACCACCGGAGTAGCACCTGGCTGGAATTTCCACAAATACCTGATTGATAGAAACGGCAACGTCGTTGCAAATTTCGGCAGCCGCGTTAAACCGGATGATCCGGCAATGCTTGGTCAAATCGAATTGTTATTGATGCAGCCGAAACCGAAAAAATAAATCGGACGATGTCGTAAAACGGTGCGCCAAAGGCGCACCCTACAGCCGCTTGATCACGGCGTTGATCATGTTGCCTAGAATCGGAATGTGACGGAACAGACCATCCGTCGCATTCCAGTAATCCTGATGATAGACCACGAGACCTGCCGGATTAAATCGCAGATGGCTCATGCCAACGGTCCATGTATCCTGGTTTTTTTTGAAACGCTTGAAGCGAATCATCATTTTCCAGCGGAAATAATGGTCATCATTTTCCGTACGGGTCACTTCGACAACTTCGACGCGGCATGCTTGAACGGCCTCCGCACTTTCTTTCAGATAGTGCGCCAGATCTTCGATGCCATGGATGGTTTTCAGCGTGTCGTTGAAATAGATGTCCGGAGCATAGGTTTTGACCAGCAACTTATCGATGCGATCAGGCGCAAAGCTCGAGAAAAAGTGCTTGAAATTTTCGATCGCCGCCGCTTCTGCGGGTGAACCTGCAGCGGGAGTGTCGGGGTGTTGGATGCGGATGGCATCAAGTATTTTTAAGGTTTCCATGCCCTAATAAATAACATGAATGGTGAGCGGCCCGTGAAGCAGATGTGCCGGATGGGATAAGGCAATCACTTGGCCGCGAAAGTTCCGCTCGCCTGCGTACACGGCCGTCATTCTCCGTAATTTTGCATTTTTATGTCGCGTCAGACCGGAAAATGGTCGCAAATCATTGCCGTCTGGCCCGCAGACCGCGACAATAGGGTTCCAGCGCCAGAAGGTGGCGCCTACCAACGGAGTTTTCCCCCAATGATTTTGAATGTTCGTAATACGCTCGCGCCTTTGGCTCTGGTCGCCGTGATTCTTGCTTCGACCGCCTGCAAAGGAAATTCTCCGGGCGCAGAAAAAGAAGAGTCAAAAGAAACTGCAAAAAAAGAAGAAAAGCGCGAGCCGGTTATTAAAGGTATCGCCGGTCTGGAAACGGAACGTAAACAATTCAGCTACATGATCGGCATGGATATCGGCAAGTCGATTTCTCCGGTCAAGGATGAAGTCGACATGGATACGCTGGTCGAAGCACTCAAGACAGTCATGAAAGACGGCAAGCCTTTGTTGACCGACGAGCAAGCCAAGCAAGTGGGTCAGGCTTTCGGCGAACGCATGATGGCCAAACAAGTCGCTGAGCGTGAATTGGCCGTCAAGAAAAATCTTGAAGAAGGCGCCAAGTTCCTCGCCGAAAATAAAAAGAAAGCCAACGTCAAAACCACCGCAAGCGGTCTGCAATATCAAATCCTGCGTCCGGGCAATGGTCCGAAACCAGGCGCAACCGATACCGTTTTGGCTGACTACGCCGGTACTTTCCTTGATGGCAAGGAATTCGATAGCTCCTACAAACGTGGTCAACCTGCCGAGTTTGCACTGAATGCCGTTATCCCGGGCTGGACCGAAGGTCTGCAATTGATGAGCAAGGGCAGCAAATTCAAGTTCTGGATTCCAGCCGATCTCGCTTATGGTGCGGAAGGCCAGGGCGCAATGCCGCCAAATGCAACGCTTGTGTTTGAAGTCGAATTGAAAGACGTAAAAACCGGTTCTGAAGCCGCAGCAATGCCAGAACAAGCACCTCAACACTAAGCAACATAGAACGTATCCAGGCGGCAATGCCGCCTGGATAACGGGAGATAGCATGCGAGTTACAATTTTTGGTACGGGTTACGTTGGTCTGGTTACCGGCACTTGTCTGGCCGAAGTGGGCAATCACGTAATTTGTGTTGATGTGGATAAAGCCAAGGTTGATGGCTTGAATAAAGGCGTGATACCGATTTACGAGCCGGGTCTCGAAAGTCTCGTGCTATCCAATCATGCCGCCAAACGAATCGAATTCACGACCGATGCCGCCAGCGGCATCGAGCATGGCGAGATTATTTTTATTGCCGTCGGCACTCCACCCGATGAAGATGGCAGCGCCGATCTTCGTCATGTATTGGCCGTTGCCAATACAATCGGCACGCATTTGAATAAATCTGCCGTTATCGTCAACAAGTCCACGGTGCCGGTGGGCACGGCGGATAAAGTCAAAGCCGCGATTGCCGCACAATTGCTGCAACGCAAATCGGATGTCGGCTTTGAAGTGGTTTCAAATCCGGAATTTTTGAAAGAAGGCGATGCGGTAAAAGATTGCATGCGTCCGGATCGCATCGTGGTAGGTACCACGAGTACGAATGCACTTGAGCAAATGAAACGTCTGTATGCGCCGTTCAATCGTAATCATGAACGCATTGTCGCGATGGATGTCCGCTCCGCTGAACTGACCAAATATGCCGCGAATGCGATGCTGGCGACCAAGATCAGCTTCATGAACGAAATGGCGAATATTGCCGAGCGCGTCGGCGCCGATATCGAAATGGTGCGCCATGGTATCGGTTCCGATCCGCGAATCGGTTATTCGTTCATTTATCCCGGTGCCGGTTACGGCGGTTCCTGTTTCCCGAAAGACGTGCAGGCGCTTGAACGTACTGCGAAGCAATACGGTTATACCGCGCAGATTCTTGAATCGGTCGAGGCGGTAAATCAAAGGCAAAAATCGAAATTATTCGAATTGGTATCGCGCCATTTCAAGGGCGAGCTGAAAGGCAAAACCTTTGCCGTGTGGGGGCTGGCGTTCAAACCCAATACCGACGACATGCGCGAAGCTTCCAGTCGCACCTTGTTGTCCCTGTTGTGGGAAGCCGGAGCAAAGGCGCAAGTATTCGATCCGGAAGCGATGCATGAAACGCAAAGAATATTCGGTGAGCGCGATGATCTGGTCTATGCCGATTCCCCGGCAAAAGCGCTGGAGAATGCAGATGCCTTGATCGTGGTCACGGAATGGAAAACATTCTGGAGTCCCGATTTCAGGAAAATAAAGGCGGCACTCAAAACGCCCGCCATTTTCGATGGTCGGAACATCTACGATCCGCTCGAAGTCGAGGCGGCGGGATTGGCCTATTACGGTATCGGCCGTGGCCGTACCATCAACAAACAGTGAGCCTCTGATGCCAGTGCCCGATACCAATCTGGAGTTTCAATTCGACCGCAGGTTTGCCGATCTTGAAACCCGCGTGGCGTTTCAGGAACAGGCCTTGAACGAAATGAGCGACGCATTGGCTCAATCGCGTTCCGAAGCATCGAGAAACCAGGAGCTTTTGATGCGTGCGCTCGATGATTTGAAACAACTTCGTACGCTGTTGTATTCCGATCCTACGAATGAACCGCCGCCGCCGCATTATTAACTCGTTCTTCCAGGACAAATAAAAATGAATCAAATCGTGCGCACCACCTGGTTGAGCAGGAATTGGAAATGGTTTGTACCCGCGCTGTGCCTGACAGGCCTGATCGTGATCGGAGGTTTCATAAGTCTGGTTTTTTATGGTGTAACTACCATGATGAAATCATCCGGCGCCTATCAAATGGCGGTGGAGAAGGCGAAAGACAATCAGGAAGTCGAAGCGGCACTGGGCGAGCCTATTGTTGAAGGCTTTTTTACGACCGGCAACATAAACGATAGCGGTAGTGGCGGACGTGCTGATTTGGCGATTCCGATTTCAGGCCCCAAGGGCGAAGCGACAATCTATCTATCGGCTGAAAAGTCCGTCGGAAAGTGGACTTTCAGCGACCTTGTTGTCGAGATCGGCAAAACCAAGGAACGGATCGATCTGCTGCAAGAAGAAAAAGAAATTTCCGGGCAATAAAAGAATCTTTAAATATTATGAGTAATTCATTACGCGACCAACTTTTGGGCCTCGGTTTCAAGACGGCACCAAAACCGGAAAAAAAACCAGAACCACTGCGATCTGCGAAGCCGGCCGGCAAGCCTGAGCAAAAACAGCATCATGCGCCGCGTTCGCCTCAGCAACAGGCCCACAAACCACGACAGCACTCGAAACCTGCCGTTGCGAAGACGCAGGAAGAGATGGATTTGGCAAGAGCCTACGCCCTGCGTTCTGAAACCGAGAAGCAGGAGCGTATTGCCGCAGAAAAGCGCAAGCAGGAAGATGCCAGACAAAAGCGTGAACTCAAACAGAAAGTGCATGAACTTCTGAAAGACAAGGCGCAGAATATCGAATCTGCCGAACATGTCCGCCACTTTGAATACAACGGCAAAATCCGCCGCGTTTACGTAACGCCGGAACAGTTGGCCAGCTTGAACAAAGGCGAGCTTGGCTTGGTGCAGTTGGATGGCCGCTATTTGATCGTGACTGCCGAAATCGCAGGGCAGGTCAGCTTGTTGTTGCCGAGTATCGTGGCCTTATTGATCGACCCGAATGCACCGGCTTCAGACGATCCCTATAGCGATCCGCTCTACCAGGTTCCAGACGATTTGGTCTGGTAAGCACCGGTCTATTAACGCGCCAGCAAGCGCGTTTTATCTATCAATACTTTGGCCGCCAGTTTGAAGGCATCGAATTGCGATTTGTAATCGAATTTATCCCTCTGCTGCAGTTTGCGTCCGGCTGATGTCGAGAAATGCCAGGTTGAGCCATAGGGATTCACTTCGAGGCAATGCAATTTGCCTGTTTTACGATCACGGACAATGTCCTGCCCCAGCAAGGGAATGTCGGGAAACGCCCTGGTCGCCATCTGTCTGGCAAACTCGATCACTTCGCTGTCATGCACCAATTCCGCGCATCCATGCCCGGCATTTGCGACCGGGTCGGGTAATTCATCGGTCATGTCGCCGATCTTGCTGCCGCCATTCGTTGTCTTTCGCAAATAAAGCGTTTCGCCAAAAAGGGTGAGGGCCCGGTAGTAGTTGGGGTTGTCGCCGGTTTCGATGAATTTCTGTATCAGATAACTTTTGCCGTCCGAACAAACTTGTTCATGGCGAATGTCTTCCGGTCTGGACAGGCGCACGCCACGACCTTCCCGGCCGGAGTCTGGCTTGATGATCACGACCTCACCCCACTGGTTTTTATCGAATTGATCTTCCTCGGCAATTTTTTTCCATGGAATGACATCGAAACCGGCGTCCTGCATGCGAATGTACTGTCCGGCTTTTCCCATGGCATTGCCGTGCAGGCATAAGCCGCGCAATGGCTTGAATTTTCTGGCTTCGTAAAATGCAACGTACAGGCAGGGACGGAATAGAAAGCCCAGTTGACGCCACCAGAGCTGTCTGCGTTTCACGATATCGACCCGGATGTCCGGTGCGAGTTGGCGAATATTTTCCGCGATGGTTTCAAAATCGCCTGGATCGCAAATGCTTGACTCGGGAATCAGGATTAAACGTAGTCTTTTCATCTTTGCACCGAACAGCTTGCTACATGATCTCTGTGTTGGCCAAGTCGATTATCCGCTGACCAACGGATTTCCGTGGCCCCTTCGGCTGTTCACGTATCAAATGGTAGGCGGTATGCGGCTGGGGCGTACGGAATAAATCATGCGGCGTAATATTCTTGGTTTCCACATTCGGTTTCAAATCGAAATTGATGGCGTCAAAACAATGCTGCACCATCGCGGAACAATAAAGCGCGCCTTCCCTGGCCAGAAGGTTTTCTTTCGAGCGCAGGCTCGTATTGCTCAATGACATCAGCGTGCCGAGTAGTTCGGCCAGCGAATAGGTGGACAATCCGGACAGCAGATTCAAACCTTCGGTAAGTACGGCCTTGGTTTGTTCCGGCGTCAAACCGAAATCGATCACGGCAAGATTGGGATATTCCGCCTCGTCATAATATTTCGACATGCGGTTTTCCTGCACACCCAGCCGTATTTGCTTGTGGCGGAAATCAAGGTCTGATTCCAGTACCCAAAACTCGCCATCACTGCGGCGTTCGCTGAACATGAAGGCATGCGACCACGGACTGCGGCGACCATCGGCAGTGACCTGCCATTGCAGTTTGCGAATCGCCCGGTTGATGAATTCAGTCCCACCGCATAGGCCGACGCGTGCAGAGCCGACATAGGTTTCGAGAAACTCGCGATTGCTGATTTCAGGTCCGATCACAATGTGTTTCATAAACTTCCTTGGCTACTCTATCTGGCGAGTTCGCGGGTTTTCAGGATAAGAATATCAGCCACCACGTTGAATGCGTCGAATTGCTTTTCAAAATCAACCTCGTTGGCTGATTGAATTGCCAGCCCGGTCGGGGAAGAGAAATGCCAAGTGGAGCCGTAGGGGTTTACCTCGAGGCAATAAAGTCTACCTGTTGCGATGTCCCGGACTATATCCTGTCCCAGCAGGGGAATGTCTTTAAAAGCGGAATGCGCAATGCGTTTTGCGAATGCAATCACTTCCTCGTCGATCACAAGTTCCGCTCTGCCGTGGGCGGCGGTGGCGACCGGATTATGTCCGCCGATTTCATCTGCTCGGGTCGGGTCATTCAATGGATTGCCGCACGCAGTATTGGTGCTTTTATGCAGATAAATAGTTTCACCGAAAAAAGTCAGTGCGCGGTATGAAACCGGTTGCGGACCGGTATGGACAAACTTCTGGATTAAATGTGGCTTGCCATCCGGACAATCTTTTTCATGGCTGATTCGACCGGTCTTCCGGATTTTGACATCATGACCACGGCGTCCTTCATCGGGTTTCACGATAACGTAAGGTCCCCAGTCTGCGGGCTTGTAAATCTCATCGGGCTTTATCAGGCGCCATGGCACGGTATGTACACCATGCTTTTCCAATTCGAGGTACTGCCTGGATTTTTTCATCGCGATGCCGTGCAGCGATAGTCCGCGAAACGGCTTGAATTGTCTGGCTTCGTAGAATGCGACGTAAAGACTTGGACGGGTGGCAAAAAACAATTGCCTGAACGGCAATGCACTGCGTTTCACGACATGCGGGATAACGTCGTTGCATTTGCTTTTGATGATCTCGGCGATTTTCCTGAAATCGCCGAGTCCGGTCATGCGTTTTTCAGGGATTAAAACAAGATTCAGTTTACGATTAGGCATTCAAATAGTTTATATCGATATGCGCAGATCATGTTGCACACTGATTAGTCAGGGTCGTAATCCAGATTTGCCGCCAGCCATCGTTCGGCCTGTGCCAAGCTCACGCCTTTGCGTTTTCCGTAATCGACAACCTGTTCGCGCGACAAGCGTCCGACCACGAAATACTGCGAACCGGGATGCGAGAAGTAATAGCCGGACACGGAGGATGCGGGGTACATCGCGTAGTTTTCGGTAAGCGCCAAGCCGATATTTTTTTCGGCATCCAGCAGTTCGAACAGCTTTGCTTTTTCACTGTGTTCCGGGCAGGCCGGATAGCCGGGAGCAGGGCGTATGCCGCGATACTGCTCGCGGATCAAATCTTCATTGCCAAGATTTTCATCGGCTGCGTAGCCCCAGATTTCCTTGCGCATCTTGCGATGGCACCATTCGGCACTGGCTTCGGCAAAACGGTCGGCGAGTGCTTTCAGCATGATCGAGCTGTAGTCGTCGTAATCGGCTTCGAATTTTTTGATGAAAGGTTCGATGCCGGTTCCGGCATTGACCGCAAAGCCGCCAATAAAATCATCTAGGCCTGAATTTTCGGGTGCAATAAAGTCTGCCAGGCAGAAATTGGCGCGCTCTTCGGGTTTTTCGGCTTGTTGTCGCAGGAAATGCAGATTTCCGCCTTCCTTTAAAACGACATCGTCGCCACGACTGTTCGCAGACCAGATACCGCAGACGGCTTTGGCTTGCAGCCATTTTTCTGCGATGATTTTTTCCAGCATCGCATTGGCGTCGCGAAATAATTCACTGGCCTGCGTGCCGACAATCTCGTCTTTCAGTATGGCCGGGTATCGGCCCGCCAATTCCCAAGTCTGGAAAAACGGGGTCCAATCAAAGATTTCCCGCAATTCATCCAGCGGAATATCATCGTAAATCGTGATCCCGGTTTTTTTCGGGATCGGAGGCGCGTAGTCGGACCAGCCACCGTCAAATTTTTTCCTGCGGGCACGCTCAAGGCCCATCAACGGTTTTGCATCGCCCTTGTTTGCATGGCGTGCGCGTACATCGGCATAGTCGGCTTCGATTTGCGCGAGCATCGGGATTCGCATCTCCGGGCTCATCAATGAAGTAGCGACACCGACTGCACGCGAAGCATCTTTCACCCAGACGGCAGGTGATTTGTAATGTGGTGCGATTTTCAATGCGGTATGCGCACGTGAAGTGGTGGCGCCACCAATCAGAAGCGGCAGAGTAAAACCCTGTCGTTGCATTTCTTTCGCGACATGGCTCATTTCTTCGAGCGAAGGCGTGATCAAACCGGACAAGCCAATCAAATCTACATTCTCGGCGCGTGCGCGATCAAGAATGGTTTGTGTCGGCACCATCACGCCCAGATCAATTACCTCGAAGTTATTGCAGGCGAGAACTACCCCAACGATATTCTTGCCGATATCGTGTACGTCGCCCTTGACGGTCGCCATCAGGACTTTGCCCTTGCTCTGGCTGACGTCGCCGCTGGCCAATTTTTCCGCTTCGATATACGGCAGCAAATGCGCTACCGCCTTTTTCATGACTCTGGCGGATTTCACCACTTGTGGCAGGAACATTTTGCCGGCGCCGAACAAATCGCCTACGACATTCATGCCGTCCATCAATGGACCTTCGATCACGTCGAGAGGGCGTTTCGATGCCTGTCTTGCCAGTTCGGTATCGGCTTCGATGAAGCTGTCATTACCATGCACCAGTGCATGTTGCAGGCGTTCCTTGATCGGCAGCTCCCGCCAGGCTTCATCACGTTTAGCATCTTCCTTGCGCTTGCTGCCTTTGCTTCGGTCGGCGATGGCAATCAGACGTTCGGTAGCATCGCTGTTGCGATTCAATACAACGTCTTCGACGGCTTCGCGCAGATCGGCTGGCAGATCGTCCATGATCGGCATGCCGCCGGCATTGACGATGCCCATGTCCATGCCGTTTTTGATCGCGTGGTACAAAAATACCGAGTGGATGGCGTCGCGAACCGTGTTGTTGCCGCGAAAACTGAAACTCACATTGGAAACACCTCCGGAAATATGGCTGTGCGGAAAACGTTTCTTCAGTTCGGCCGTCGCCAGGATGAAGGCGCGCGCATAGTCGTTGTGTTCTTCAATGCCGGTGGCGATCGCGAAAATGTTCGGATCGAAAATAATGTCTTCCGGCGCGAATCCGGCTTCTTCGGTCAATAGCTCGTAAGCACGCGAGCAGATTTCGACCTTGCGTTCATAGGTATCGGCCTGGCCGGTGGTGTCGAATGCCATCACAACAACGGCAGCACCGTAACGCTGCACTTTTTTGGCTTGTTCGATGAATGCGGCTTCGCCTTCCTTCATCGAAATGGAATTGACGATGCCTTTGCCCTGCACACATTTCAGACCAGCTTCAATCACGCTCCATTTCGAGCTGTCGATCATGATCGGCACGCGTGAAATATCCGGCTCCGCGGCAATCAGATGCAGGAAGCGTTTCATCGCGGCTTCGGCATCCAGCATGCCTTCGTCCATATTGATATCGATGACTTGCGCGCCGTTCTCGACTTGTTGACGCGCCACGACCAATGCATCGTCGTAACGGCCTTCCAGAATCATTTTCTTGAATTGCGCGGAACCGGTGACATTGGTGCGTTCACCGACATTCACGAAATTGGTTTCCGGCGTAATGACGAAAGGTTCCAGGCCAGATAGACGTGTATAGGCTTCGGGCTTTGCGATTTCACGTGGTTTGATGTGCGCCACTGCGTCGCTGATCGCCTTGATATGCGCCGGAGTAGTTCCGCAGCAACCACCGACGATATTCAGCATGCCGGCATCGGCGAATTCGGCCAACACTTCGGCCATTTCTTCCGGGCCTTCGTCATAACCGCCAAACGCGTTGGGCAGGCCGGCATTCGGATGGCAGGAAATATGGGTTTCCGCGATCTGCGACAGCATGTCGATATGAACGCGCAAATCTTTCGCACCAAGCGCGCAATTCAGGCCGACCGAAATCGGTTTGCAATGGCGCAGCGAATACCAGAAGGCTTCGGCGGTTTGACCCGACAGCGTGCGGCCGGATTGATCGGTAATCGTGCCGGAAATCATCACTGGCCAGCGTGCTTCAAGCTCGTCAAAAACAGATTCAATCGCAAATGCTGCTGCTTTCGCATTCAAGGTGTCGAATACGGTTTCGACCATGATGATGTCGCTGCCGCCATCCAATAATGCAAAAGTAGATTCGCGGTAATTGCTGACGAGCTCGTCGAAACTGATATTACGAAAACCGGGGTCGTTGACGTCAGGGCTAAGCGATGCAGTACGACTGGTCGGGCCTAGAATGCCGATCACGAAACGTGGTTTATCCGGATTTGCCGCTTCGAATTCTTCGCAAACTTCTTTGGCGAGCTTTGCCGCTTCGAAATTCAGTTCGGTAACAAGATGTTCGAGTTTGTAATCGGCTTGCGATACGCGAGTCGAGTTGAACGTGTTCGTCTCGACGAAATCGGCTCCGGCATCGAGATACGCGGCATGAATATCGCGGATGATTTTTGGCTGGGTCAGCGTGAGTAAATCGTTATTGCCTTTTAGATCGCTGTTGCAGCCGCAATCGTGGCCATGTTGATGGCCATCGGTAAATTGAATGCCGTCATAACCATGGGCAAAGCGTTCGCCGCGATACGCCGCCTCATCCAGATGGTGCTGCTGGATCATGGTGCCCATCGCGCCATCGATGATCAGAATACGGTCGCGTAATGCCTGTTCAAGTTTTTTTACGCGATCGGGAAATTTGTAAGGAAGCTTGCTTGTCATGCTTTACGTGCCAACAGGGTCAGTACTTCAAAATGTGGCGGGCGTTTTTCCCGGGTGACGGCTTCAAAGGCTTGAACTTCCAGCCCGGCCTTGTCGACGAATTTGCGCAATTCTTTTTCATTGAAACCGAGATTGACGTGACCATAAGGAGTGACCACGGCACGATGCTCGTGTTTCGCCAGGCAGGTTAATAGCAGGCGGCCATTTTTCTTGAGCACGCGTCCTGCCTCGGCAATCGCAAGTGCGGGTTTATCGGCATAAGTCAGTGCGTGCATCAATAAAATCAGATCGAAACGGGAGTTTTCGAATGGCAAGGCCTGCATGTCGCCTTCTATGACTTCGACATGCGGCAATTTTCTCAGACGTGAACTGGCTGCCATCACGACTTTCGCGCTGCTATCGAGACAGATGTATTTTTTTGAATGCGGCGCCAGCAATTCGGCAAGTACGCCATCACCCGATGCGATATCCAAAACTTCACCCGGTGCCAGCAAGGGAAGAGCGGAACGTGCCAAGGCTTCCCAGGTGCGGCCGGGCGAATAATGCCGCTCCATATCGCCGGCTACGGAATCTGCCCAATTCTGGTCGTTGGCGCGAGAGCTCAACACCAGTGGCAAGCGTTCGGCATCTTGTCGCAATAAAGGATCATCGGTCGAATCGCGCAAGGTTTCCCACAAGCGCTTTTCACCGGGATCGAGCTGGTCATCGTTAAATCGATAATAAGCGGACACCCCGGCACGGCGATCCAGCACCAGCTCTGCGTCCTTTAGTTTTGCCAGATGGGTGGATACCCGTGGCTGCGCAAGACGGGTAATCGAGGCCAATTCCGCCACCGTGAGTTCTTCGTGTTCCAGCAATGCCAACAGCCTGACCCGGGTAGGGTCGGCGAGCACGTGCAAACAGGCTGACCAGGCTTCAAGATCCATTATATCTTTTCATCGCGATTTTAAGATAAAGCAGATTAGACGCGCTTTGGCGTCTGGTCAAGCGCATTTTCGTGAGAACCCTGACTAACCGTTGACATCACAAACCGTTACAATGGGAGCTTGAATTAACTAGTGAGGCTGCCGTGGATTTTAATTTCACCGAAGAACAACTGATGATCCAAGACGTCGCTCGTCGAATTGCGCAGGAAAAAATTGCTCCCAGCGCGGAACATTTCGACAGGACCGGTGAATTTCCGCTGGAAAACATCCAGTTGCTGGGTGCAAACGGCCTGATGGGAATCGAAGTGCCGTCTGAATACGGCGGTGCCGGTATGGACCCGATCAGCTATGCGCTGGCAATGATTGAAATCGCCGCCGGCGATTGTGCACATTCCACCATCATGTCAGTCAATAATTCGCTGTTCTGCAATGGCATCCTGAAGTTCGGTACCGAAGCCCAGAAACAACTTTATGTCCGGGCCATCGCCGATGGCAGCGCGATTGGTGCATTTGCATTGACCGAGCCGCAATCGGGTTCCGATGCAACCGCCATGCGTTGCCGTGCGGTGAAACAAGACGACGGTACGTTTGTCATCAACGGCAAGAAAAGCTGGATCACATCCGGTCCGGTCGCCAAATATCTTGTGCTTTTCGCAATGACTGACCCAGGCAAAGGCGCGAAAGGCATCACTGCTTTCATGATCGATGCCGACAAGAAAGGTTTCTTTCGCGGCAAGACCGAACCCAAGCTCGGTATTCGTGCCTCGGCAACCTGCGAAATCGAATTCCAGGATTACGTCGCGGAAGCACATGAAGTTTTGGGCGTGGAAGGCGAGGGTTTCAAGATCGCGATGGGCGTGCTGGATGCCGGCCGTATTGGTATTGCCTCTCAGGCCGTTGGCTTGGCGCGTGCGGCCTATGAAGCCAGCGTTGCCTACGTGAAAGAGCGCAAGAGCTTTGGCCAGCAAATCGGCAGTTTCCAGATGATCCAGGCCAAGATTGCAGATATGAAATGCAAGCTCGATGCCGCTACCATTTTGACTTTGCGTGCAGCCTGGGCGAAGGAACAGGCCGATAAAAACGGTGGTCGTTTCAGTACCGAGGCATCGGTTGCCAAATTGACGGCTTCTGAAAATGCAATGTGGATTACCCATCAGGCCGTGCAAATTCACGGCGGCATGGGTTATTCGAAGGAAATGCCGCTGGAACGCTATTTCCGTGATGCCAAAATTACCGAAATCTATGAAGGCACCAGTGAAATCCAGCGCATGGTGATCGCCCGCAACGAAACCGGATTGAGGTAAACCCATGTCACACGCAAACGCCGAATTGCTGAGAAAATTCTATAATGCGTTTGCGAATCTCGATGCCGAGACCATGGCGAGCTGCTACCACGAAAATGCCGAGTTCGAGGACCCGGCATTTTCTTTGCACGGCAAAAAAGAAGTCGTCGGCATGTGGACCATGTTGTGCACGACGGTGAAGGAAAAAGGCCGTGATGCCTGGCAGTTCGAATTTTCCGACATCGCCGCCGATGACTCGGACGGCAAAGCCCATTGGGAGCCGCGTTACCGCTTCAGCGCGACCGGCCGAATGGTGCATAACATTGTCGATGCGCAATTCGGGTTCAGGGATGGATTGATTATTTCCCATCGCGATCATTTTGATTTCTGGCGCTGGTCGAAGCAGGCGCTTGGAACTCCCGGTGTTCTTTTGGGATGGTCGTCTTTCCTGAAGAAAAAAGTACGTAGCCAGGCTGCCGCGAATTTAGCAGCTTTCATGGCGAAACGATAAGCGAGGCGCCGCAATGTTTGATTACAACTCGGCAGAGAAAGCGGTTAGCGAACTACTCGCAAAGGTAGCGCAACAAATAAACGTCGAATTAATGATCTCGGACGTGATCGAGCAGGATTTTGGCTGGGTTTTTCTTTACGATACGCTGGAGTACATCGAATCCGAAACCCCAAATTCATCTTTGTCGGGGAGTGTGCCGCTTATCTTCGATAAATCAGATGGCACTATTTACACCAGTGAAAAGGCGGCATCGCTTGAAGCCTATATCGCGCAATATCGAAGCGGGATCAGAAGTCCTGCATAAGGATCGGCGTATCGTTATTCCAGCTGTGCCTTCGCATGCTCGGCGTCAAGCTTTTCCATCGCGTCTTTTGGTTTCAGCTTGCTGGCTTTTTCGATCGCATTGGCTGCCGCATCTTCCTTTTTTTCGCCGTATAAAAGCATCAGCATATTGCCATGCTCCAGATGGGCAATCGGGGAGTCTGGCGTCAGTTTCAATGCCGAGGCCATCAGTTTTTCAGCTTCCGAGGCTTTCGCGCCGTAAGTCATGCCGCCGATCATGGCGCCGATCTTGCTGATGATTTCAGCATGATAAAGCGCAAGCGCGGTCTGCGCTTCCGCGTGTTTCGGGGCGAGTTCCAGCGTGGCGTCGAGTGCCTTGCGAACCTTGGTTGCAAGGCCCATCTTCAGTGCTTTGGTGATGCTGATACCTTGGCTGTAACGCCCCATGGTGAATGCGAAACGATAATGGCTGTTCGCTTCATCCGGCAATGCTACGATGGCGGCTTCGGCCAGTTTCCCGGCTTGCTCGAATCGTTTTAGTTGTTCGTCTTCGTCATCAACCAGATAGGTTGTATGGATGCCCATGGCTTTGCAGGCAACCGATGCGCCTACGGGTCCCAATGACTCAGAAAGTTCGAATGCTTGCTGAAAATCGCCATGATGATAAGCGGCCCAGGCTTGCTGTAATTGGCTTGCAAGTTCTTCGGCTTTCAAGCCTTTTGGAGCTGCTTTGCCGGCGGCTTTTATCAAGGCGGCAGCGCGTTTGTCATCGGGGTAGGGTTCGCAATCTCCGCTGTGCAGGGCAGGCCATGCTTTCTTGAGTTTATCGCCGGAGAAATCAAATGCTTTTTGGTCGTATGGAAATTTTGCCCAGCCCGATTTTTTACTAGCCATGATGTTCTCCAGAATTTCGCCAAGCATGTCGCGAAGTATCGTGTTGTGCAAGCAGGTTTGCGAATGATTGGAAAATTGTTTTCGCGCCGATTTTCCTATTTAGTGTGAAAACTCAAGCATTTAGGCCAACACTGCAATTCAAATCTCCCGGCCATACGGCCAACCATCTACCTAATGAGGTGTTTTATGGCACGTACCAAGAAGACTGTTAAAACCGTTCGCGCAGCGACGAAAAAAACCGAAGCCGGTTCACGTGATTTATTGCTGGCTGGTATCGGCGCTGTGTCGCTGGGTCGCAAGAAAGCAATCTCCAGCTATGCCAATGCATTGCAAAATGTGGTTGATTTCAGCACCTATTTGAATGACAGCGTAAAGAACGGCGAAAAAACCGCCAAGAAATTGCGCAAGCAGGCCGAAACAAAATTCAACCAATTGAACAAACAAGCGCAAACCGAAGGCAGCAAGATCCAGAAGCAGATCAAAGCCAAGGTTGCTCCGATCCAGAAACAATTGCTGGCCGTAGTCAACGAAGCCAAGGCACAAGCTGAAACCCGTCTTGCACCGGTTCTGGCAAAATTCGGCAAAAAGCCGGCCGCGAAAACCAAGCGTGCCGTAGCCAAGAAGCCTGCTGCAAAACGCGTTGTGAAGCGTGCCACCAAGCGTGTTGCGAAAACAACGCGCCGCAAAGCGGCCTGATTTCCTGGTAATAATAAAAAACGCCCCGCATGTCGGGGCGTTTTTCGTTGGAGCGTCCTATAGGCACGACAGGCTTGCTTGGTAGGTGTCGCCCGCAAGCGGCCTCCTACTTTTTTGTTTTGGCGAAGGCGGCCAATTGTTCTGGTGTCGCTTCGGGCTGGTGTTTCGATTTCCATTCGTTGAAAGCTTCGCCATAAATAATTTCTCGAGCCTGGTCTTTGCTCATTTCCGTTCCAGCTTCCTGAGCGGCTTCGCGATACCAATCGGCCAGACAATTGCGGCAGAAACCGGCCAAAATCATCAAGTCAATATTTTGTACGTCTTTGCGGCTATCCAGGTGTGCCAGCAGGCGGCGAAATGCGGCGGCTTCAAGTTCCGTACGATTCATTTGGACTCCCATGTGGCGGTCGAGGGTGGGCATCAGGGATAATGCACGCTGATTTTAGGCTGGATTGCAGATGAGCGCCCGAATTTTGGATGGCAAAGGCATTGCCGATACCCTGCTGGATGAACTCGCGGTCCGAGTCGATGCCCGTATTGCGTCCGGAAAAGCACGCCCCGGGCTTGCCGTGGTGCTGGTCGGAGAAGATCCCGCTTCGGCGGTTTATGTGCGCAACAAACGCAAGGCCTGCAAGAAAGTCGGCATCAAGGCTTACGATTACGATCTTCCGGCCGACACCTCCGATGAAAAAATCGCGCAATTAATCGACCAGCTGAATGCGGACCCTAAAATTCACGGCATTTTGCTGCAGCTGCCATTGCCGGGAAATCGTGATGGCAGCGAATTGATTCATCGCATCGATCCGCGCAAGGATGTGGACGGCTTCCATCCAGAAAATGTCGGTCATCTGGTTCTGCGGCAATTTGGATTGCGGCCCTGTACTCCGCGCGGCATTACCACATTACTGGCTTTTACCGACAAGCCGGTGCGCGGCGCGACGGCGACGATCGTGGGTGTCAGTAACCATGTCGGTCGTCCCATGGCGCTGGAGTTGCTGATTGCCGGTTGCACCACGATTTCCTGTCACAAATTCACGCCAAAAGACGTATTGGAAGCACAGGTAAGGCAGGCCGACATTCTGGTGGTGGCGGTCGGCAAGCCGGGTTTGATTCCGGGCGAATGGGTGAAGCCGGGTGCGGTGGTGATTGATGTGGGTATCAATCGCATGGATGACGGGCGTTTGGTTGGCGATGTCGGATTTGAAGCTGCCTTCGAACGAGCAAGCTGGATAACACCGGTGCCGGGCGGCGTAGGGCCGATGACGGTAGCTACCTTGATGCAAAACACCCTGGAAGCTGCCGAGTCGGGCGACTGAACGATTCGGGTTGGGTAAAAAATTGTTTCATCACGAATTTTGTCATCTTGGTATGTGAGACTAAGGCATGAAAAAAATCGCACTCGTATTGTTGGTTGCCGTTGCACTGAGCGGCTGCGCCTCGATTGTCGGGAAAGCAACCGACAGCTTCGCGAAAAATCTTGGCAATGCCGTGCTAAACAGTGAAGATCCGGCAACCGTTCGAGATGGTTTGCCAGCGTATCTATTATTGCTGGATGGCCTCATTGCCGGACAAGAACCGGGCGATAAATCCAATGCCGGTGTTTTGCTTGCCGCGGCACAACTCAATGGCGCCTATGCGGGCAATTTCACCCAAGGCGATGCTGTTCGCGCCAAACGACTTTCGAACAAGTCTTTGGACTACGCCAGGGCCGCAGTCTGTTTGAGCGATTCCGAACTTTGTCTGGCATTGGATAAGGATATCGATGCATTCATAGCAGTGGTGAACAAGGACGAAAATACGGCTTTGCTCTACGCGCTCGCATCGAGCTGGGCCGGTTTCCTGCAAAGTAATAGCGAAGATTGGGGCGCGATTGCCGATTTGCCGAAAGTGGATGCCTTGCTGATGCGTGTGGTGGCGCTGGATGCCAACCACGAGCGTGGCCTGCCTTATGTGTATCTGGGCGTGATCAACTCGCTTCGCCCCGAAGCTTTGGGCGGGAAGCCGGAAGTCGGTCGTGCCTATTTCGAAAAAGCGATTTCGATTTCGGAAGGCAAGAATCTCTATGCCAAAACGGCTTTGGCACAGTATTACGCACGTTTGGTGTTCAACCAGGAATTGCATGATCAACTTCTGAATGAAGTGATTAACGCGAATCCAAAGGCCAACGGTTACACTCTTATTAATACTTTGGCGCAGGATCAGGCCAAACAATTACTCGCCAGTGGTAAAGACTATTTTTGAGGAATTATGAAACGATTTTTATCACTCGTATTTGCTTTGTGTCTAAGCACCCAGGTTCAGGCACAACAAACGCTGAAAATCGCGACTTTGGCACCCGACGGTTCGTCGTGGATGCGGGAGCTGCGTGTTGCTTCAAAAGAAATTGAAACCACGACGCAGGGCCGGGTTCTGATCAAGTTTTATCCCGGCGGCGTGATGGGGCCGGACGCCGTGGTCTTGCGCAAGATGCGTCTGGGGCAATTGCAGGGTGGCGTGCTGACGTCGAGTGAATTGGCGGCGGTTTATCCGGATGCCCCGATCTACAGCATGCCTTTCCTGTTTGATAATTGGGCCCAGGTGGATAAGGCCCGGGTTCAAATTGATCCCTTGCTGGCAAAAGGTTTCGAAGCCAAAGGCTACAAAATGTTGGGCGCATCGGGCATCGGCTTTGCCTACATGATGGGCACCAAACCTATTCGCACTCGTGCCGAAATGAGTTCGATCAAGTTGTGGATTCCGCAAAACGACGTCATAGCCGAGCGCGTGTTCAAGCAAGGCGGCATCACTCCGATCCCGTTGCCGCTGGGCGATGTATTTACCAGCCTGCAAACCGGCTTGGTGGACACCGTGGCCAATACCCCAAGCGGTGCCGTTGCCTTGCAGTGGCATGGCAAGGTTCGCAGCATGGTGGATTTGCCGATGAGTTTCGTCGTTGGCTTTATGGTTTTGGATATCAAGGCTTACCAGAAATTAAGCCCGGCCGATCAGGCAATCGTGAGCAAGATATTCGGGGCCGCCGCCAAGAAAATGGATTCCAATATCAAGCGTGATGATGAAGCAGCCTTGGCAGCAATGAAAAAACAGGGTCTTGTGATCACTAAACTTGATGCCGCCGAAAATACCCGTTGGCGCGGTATTGGCGCGCAGGTGACGAGCCAGCTGGAAAAAGAAAAAATCATTTCGGCCGAGATGGTGAATGCCGTTCGCAAGGCTGCTGCAGGGGCGAAATAAGTGTTGGAAAAAGCCCAGCATTATCTGCACCGGTTCGAGACTTATTTATTGGCAGTGCTTTTAACGGCACTGCTGGTGATGTCGGTGTTGCAAATACTGCTGCGGGTATTCTTCGACACCGGCTTTCTCTGGGCCGAACCCGTTAGTAGGCAAGGCGTGTTATGGCTCGCGTTACTCGGAGCCTTGAGCGCCACGCGCGAGAAAAAACACATCGCCATCGATGCCTTGCCGCGTCTGCTTCCTCCAAAAACCCATCAAGTCGTCTGGACCATCACTCAACTCGCCGCAGGCGGAATTTGCGCGGCCTTGGCCTGGTATGGCTGGGGCATGGTGCAATTGGAGCGCGAAGCGCCAGGGACATTCGTGGCGAATATTCCCAGTTGGTGGCCGATGTGCGTTTTCGTTGCCGGGTTTGCCTTGATCAGCCTGCGCTTCGTTTTTGCGGCTTTCAGTAAGCCGGCGGAGCAAGTACTGTGATTTGGGCGCTACTCGTGGTCCTTATCTTGGCTGCGATGGGCATGCCCTTGTTTGCCGTGATTGCGGCCGTGGCTTTCATCGGTTTCTATTTTGGCGGCGCCGATTTGATCATCGTCGCAATCAACTACTACCAACTTGGCGATATGTCCGGCTTGATCGCGATCCCTTTGTTTACGCTGGCGGGCTATTTGCTGGGCGAAAGCGGGGCGCCAAAACGCCTGGTCCGATTGTCGAATGCCCTGATTGGCTGGATGCCGGGCGGACTTGCGATCGTCGCCGTAGTCGCCTGTGCTTTTTTCACTGCGTTCACCGGTGCATCCGGAATGACGATCGTTGCAGTCGGAGCATTGTTATACCCGGCGCTGCGTCAGGCCGGTTATGCCGAAAATTACAGTCTGGGGCTGGTGACTTCATCGGGTAGTCTGGGTCTTTTGTTTGCCCCGTCCCTGCCTTTGATTTTGTATGGTTTCGTGGCCGGGCAGCTGGGAACCACTCCGGGCGTGACCATGAAAGATCTGTTCCTGGCAGGCATCTTGCCGGGAATATTGATGCTCGCGATCTTGGCCGTGCATGCCATGTGGATTACCCGGGGGCAACCTCGTTCCGCCACAAGCTTCGATGCGAAAGAGCTTTGGGCTGCGGTCAAAGATACCGGCTGGGAGCTACCGCTACCTGTTTTCGTGTTAGGCGGAATCTATTCCGGCAAGTTCGCGGCGAGTGAAGCGGCAGCTGTGACGGCACTTTACATATTGATCGTAACTGTGTTGATTAAAAAGGAAATAAAGTTTTCGAAACTGCCGGATGTGATGGCTGAATCTATGCGTCTGGTCGGTGCCATTCTGGTAATTCTGGGTGCCGCCTTGGCCTTTTCGGGTTGGCTGATCGACGAACAGGTGCCTGATGGATTGTTCGGATTCATGAGCAAGCATGTTCATTCGGGCTGGCTATTCCTGATCCTGCTGAACATCCTGTTGCTCGTGGTCGGCATGCTGATGGATATCTTCTCGGCAATCGTGATCCTGACGCCATTGCTGGTGCCGGTAGCGATGCAATACGGCATTCACCCGGTGCATTTCGGCATCATCATGTTGGCCAATATGCAGATCGGCTATTTCACCCCGCCAGTCGGGATGGATTTGTTTATCGCTTCCTACCGCTTCAATAAGCCGTTTTTGACACTCGTACGCTCCTGTGTTCCTTTCTTTTTCCTGATGGGGTTGGCGGTGCTCTTGATTACCTGGATTCCCGAATTAAGTCTGGCGTTTCTGTAGGAGCCCGCTTGCGGGCGACTAAAATTTCCTTACTTGGTCGTCGCCCGCAAGCAAGCTCGTACGGTCTTGCATGGTCTAGGGTATAATTTCGCGCTTCCCAAGCTCGAGAGCCGCACATGCTGCGTATTCAGGCCGAAGCCTTAACTTTTGACGATGTATCGCTGGTTCCAGCCCATTCCATTGTCTTGCCGAAAGACGTC
>Ga0208628_1000178_pt1 | contig 38782 bp, 33 predicted proteins | sample LakWasMet16_LOW5_2_FD_183864 | JGI IMG/M metagenome (GOLD analysis project Ga0208628, IMG submission 183864) | Freshwater sediment methanotrophic microbial communities from Lake Washington under simulated oxygen tension - Sediment Metagenome... | ecosystem: Environmental > Aquatic > Freshwater >... | reverse complement strand
GGTTGTTCTTTTACAACAACTACATCAGTTACTCAAAATACAGTAGTGCCAACAACAGTTGCAAGTACAACAGGAACATTAACATGTACAACATCTACAGTTAGCTTAAGTTCAACATTAGCAGGCATGAATTATACATGGACTGCCCCAGTAGGTGGTTCTGTTACTTCAGCAAATGGTCAATCTACAAGTGCTTCTGGAGTACCAGGAACTTATTCTTTAAACGTACTTAACTCTTCTAATGGATGTACCTATTCAACAACAACTTCTGTTACACAAAATACAGTAGCGCCAACAGGTGTTAGTGCAGGAACAAATCAAACATTAACTTGCGCTTCAGCATCCGTTACATTAAGTGGCAGTGTCGCAACTCCTACTAATGCAACTGTAAACTGGACGGGAGCAAATGTTTGTGGTTCGGCAACCAGTTTATCTACTTCTGCTTGTGGAGCAGGAGTATATACTATAACTGCAACAAGTCCAGTAAATGGTTGTACAGCAACATCTACGGTTCAGGTTTTTCCTAGTGCAGGTGCGCCAATAGTAACAAACAATTCTGTGACTAACACAATTACTTGTACTAATACATTAGTAACAGTGAGTATTTCAACAACTGTAACACCTGTAACTATTACATGGGCAGGAACGGGTATTTCTTCAGGAAACGGTACACCTACAATTACAGTAAATCAAGGAGGAACATTTAGTTATACAGTTTTAAATACAAGCAATGGTTGTTCAACTTCAAACAATCAAGTAGTATTTACAAATACTGCAGTACCAACAACAGTTGCAAGTACAACCGGAACTTTAACCTGTTCAGCAACTACAGTTGCTTTAAATTCAACATTAGCAGGCATGAACTACACTTGGACAGCTCCAGCAGGAGGTTCTGTGGGTACTGCTAATACACAATCAACAACAGCATCTGGAACAGCAGGAACATATACGATTAGAGTAGTAAATCCTGTAAATGGTTGTTCTTTTACAACAACTACATCAGTTACTCAAAATACAGTAGTGCCAACAACAGTTGCAAGTACAACAGGAACATTAACATGTACAACATCTACAGTTAGTTTAAGTTCAACATTAGCAGGCATGAATTATACATGGACTGCCCCAGCTGGAGGTTCAGTATCAACTGCTAATACTCAAAACACAAATGCAACTGATGTAGCCGCAGGAACATACTCGTTAACAGTTGTAAATCCTGCTAATGGATGTACATATTCAACAACAACTTCTGTTACTCAAAATACAATAGCGCCAACGGGTGTTAGTGCAGGAACAAATCAAACATTAACTTGCGTTTCAACTTCAGTAGCATTAAATGGCAGTGTTACAACTCCAACAAATGCGTTATTAAATTGGGGCACTGGTGTATGTGGCACTCAAACAACAGCAGCAACGGCTGCATGTGCAGCAGGAGTTTATACAATAACAGCAACAAATCCATTAAATGGTTGTACCGCTACTTCAACAGTTGAAGTGTTTCCTAATGCAGGAGCGCCAATAGCAACAATTTCTTCAACTGCTTTAGTGATAGATTGTAATAATGCTAGTCAATCAGTTACTGTTACAAGTGCGCCAAATACAGATGTTACTTATACTTGGAATAATACACCGTCCAGTGCATCAGTAGATAGTTCGATGGCAGTATTTAATAATGCAGGAACTTATATTTGTACGGTAACAAATACCTTAAGTAACTGTTCAGCTCCAGTTCAGGTTGTTATTACAACAAATACAACAGCGCCAACAGGTGTTAGTGCTGGATCAAATCAAACATTAACTTGTGCTTCAACATCAGTGGCATTAAACGGTAGTGTTACAACTCCAACTAATGTATTGTTAGATTGGGGCACTAGCGTGTGTGGTACTCAAACAACAGCAACAACGGCGGCTTGTGCAGCAGGAGTTTATACATTAACGGCAACAGATCCAGCAAACGGTTGTGTGGCAACTTCAACGGTTGAGGTTTTCCCTAACGCAGGAGCACCAACAGCAACTATTTCTTCAACAGCTTTAGTGATAGATTGTAACAATGCTAGCCAGTCGGTTACGGTAACAAGTACACCAAACACGGACGTAACTTATACTTGGAACACACCTCCATCATCTGTATCAACAAACGGAGATATAGCAACGTTTAATAGTTCTAACACATATATTTGTACGGTAACTAACACATTAAGTAATTGTTCAACTACAGTTCAAGTAGTTGTTTCAACTAACACAACGCCTCCTACAGCTATAGTTAATAACACGGTTATTCCTTGCGGATCTCCTTCTGTAACTCTTGGAGCAACGTCATCTGCTACCAATGCTTCATACAGTTGGGCAACGCTAGGAACAGGAACAATTTTATCAGGTTCTGCTACTGCTTCTCCAACTGTTGGATCAGCAGGACAATATGTAGTTACTGTAACTGACAATAGTAATGGTTGTTCTACAAATGATACCATTGATGTTACTACAATAGGTGTTACCGCTGCATTCACAGCTAACCCAACTTCAGGAACTGCTCCTTTACTAGTTAATTTCACTAATCAAAGCACAGGAGCTTCAGTTTATTCTTGGACTTTTGGAGACACTAATAATAATACGTCTTCAGCTACAGATCCTAATCATACTTATAATGTAAATGGTATTTATGTTGTAACATTAGTAGCTACTGATGCTTCAGGATTATGTTCTGCTACGGCAACAATTTCTATTGAAGTTTTTGAAAACTCAACATTAATTGTTCCTAATGTATTTACTCCAAATGGTGATGGCAAAAATGACATATTTAAAATAACTACCACGGGTATTAAAGATTTAAATTGCGATATCTTTAATCGTTGGGGAACAAAAGTTGTTTCAATATCAGGAGTAAATAGTTTTTGGGATGGTAGTAATGTGAATGATGGAACTTACTTCTTTATACTGACAGCAACTGGTTTTGATAGCAAAGAATACAAACAACAAGGTTATATTAATTTATTTAGATAAATTGTTTTTATAATTATTTAAAGCCCCTTGCAAAAACAAGGGGCTTTTTATTTTACATTTGCGAGTATAAATTAAATGGCTATTAACGACAGAATTATACTAGGAATTGACCCGGGAACTTTAGTGATGGGATATGGCTTGGTGCATATTCAGAATAATAAAATGTCGTTAATTACTTTAGATGTAATTAAATTAGACAAATTAGATGAGCACGCCGATAGATTGAAAAAAATATTTGAGCGTGTGGTTGAATTAATTGACCAATATAAACCAGACGAATTAGCTATTGAGGCACCTTTTTTTGGTAAGAATGTTCAATCCATGTTAAAATTAGGAAGAGCCCAAGGTGTTGCCATTGCAGCAGCTTTATCTAAAAATATTCCTATGACGGAATACTCTCCCAAGAAAATAAAAATGAGTATTACTGGAAATGGTAATGCTTCAAAAGAGCAAGTTGCCGCTATGTTAGAGAGTTTATTAAATTTTAAACATGATGATAAGTATTTGGATGCAACTGATGCTTTAGGTGCAGCCGTATGTCATTATTTTCAAAATAAAACCGCTGGTTCTGGAGCAAAAAAATCCTATTCTGGTTGGGACGCTTTCATTAAAGACAATCCAAAAAGAAAAGCCTAAAACATTGATAGACTTCAATAACTTTCTTACCTTTCTTTTTTATAAAAAATGTACTTATGGCAAAATCTAAAATTTCTAAACTATCTATATTAACTGAATTTGACGTTTATAATTCTGCTAAGGATTTAGATAAAAAAGATGCTGAATTATTGTTAGCCGCTCAAAAAATGGTAAAAACTGCTCATGCACCATATTCCGAATTTCATGTGGGAGCAGCTGTTTTATTAGAAAATGGTAAAATTGTAGCCGGAAATAATCAAGAAAATGCTGCTTATCCAAGTGGTTTATGTGCTGAAAGAGTGGCTATTTTTTATGCGTCGGCTCAATATCCTAATGTAGCTGTAAAAGCTGTTGCGGTAGCTGTAAAATCTAAAAATATGGTCATTAGTGAGCCTTTATCGCCCTGCGGAGGCTGCCGACAGGTAATTGCCGAATATGAAAATAAGTTCGAAAAGCCCATCAGAATCATCATGTCCGGCGAAAAAGGACAAATTTACATCGCTAAAAGCATCGAAAGTTTATTACCCTTAATGTTTAGCAAAAAGTATCTATAATTGAGCCTTATTTAAGGCTTTTCTATATCACATTTTCTCTTATTTTTGTACCTTATTAAATTGTAATTTCTATGGCTAAAACAGCTGAAAAAAAGAGCAAGTTCTCAAAAGAACAATACCTTAAATGGTACGAATCAATGTTATTGATGCGCAAGTTCGAAGAGAAAACTGGACAAGTATATGTTCAACAAAAAATCAAAGGCTTTTGCCATTTATATATCGGACAAGAAGCAATTGTAGCTGGTACTGTTAGTGCTACTAAAAAAGAAGACAAACATATCACGGCTTACCGTTGTCATGCGCACGGTATTGGTTTAGGTATGCATCCAAAATATATTATGGCCGAAATGTATGCTAAAATTACTGGATGCTGCAAAGGTAAAGGTGGTTCGATGCATATTTTTAGTAAGGAACATAATTTTGTTGGCGGACATGGTATTGTTGGTGGACAAATTCCTTTAGGTGCAGGTATTGCATTTGCTGATAAATTTATGGGCAATGATAATGTGTGTGTATGTTCAATGGGTGATGGAGCAGTTCGTCAAGGGGCGTTGCACGAAGCATTTAACATGGCAATGACATGGAAATTACCAGTAATTTTTATTGTAGAAAATAACATGTATGCGATGGGTACTTCTGTTGAACGTACTAGTAACGTTCACGATTTATGGAAATTAGGTTTAGCGTATGATATGCCAAGTAAACCAGTTGATGGTTTAACAGTTGAGGCAGTTCATGAAGCAATGGAAGAAGCAGTTGCTCGTGCTCGTCGTGGTGATGGACCAACGTTTTTAGAAATGAAAACGTATCGTTACAAAGGTCATTCGATGAGTGATGCTCAAACATACAGAACTAAAGATGAGGTGAAGGAGTATCAAACTCAGGATCCGATTCAAAAAGTAGTAGAAACATTATTAGAGAATAAATGGATTGATGAAGCAGGAATTGAAGCAGCTGAGGCAAGAGTAAAAGCGTTAGTTGACGAATCAGTTCAATTTGCTGAAGAAAGTCCTTATCCTGAAGTTGAAGAGCTTTATAAAGATGTTTACGCAGAACCAAATTATCCATACATTAACGAATAAGACATGGCTGAAATAGTTAGAATGCCCAAATTAAGTGATACCATGACAGATGGCGTAATTGCTAAATGGCATAAAAAAGTTGGGGATAAAGTTAAAAGCGGAGAATTGCTTGCTGATATTGAAACAGATAAGGCAACCATGGAATTTGAATCTTTTCAGGATGGTGTGTTATTACACATTGGAGTTCAAGAAAAACAAGCTGTACCTGTTGACTCTATCATCGCCATTTTAGGTAAGGAAGGAGAAGATATTTCTGCATTATTAAATCAATCTACAGCAGCACCAAAACAAGAAGCTGCTGCACCAGTTGCAACGGCTACCCCTGTAATATCAGCTCCAGCAGCTTTACCAGCAGGTGTTGAGGTTGTTCGTATGCCTAAATTAAGTGATACAATGACGGATGGTGTGATTGAAAAATGGCACAAGAAAGTTGGAGATAAAGTAAAGAGTGGAGAGTTATTAGCGGATATTGCAACTGATAAAGCAACCATGGAATTTGAATCATTCCAAGATGGTGTACTAATTCATATTGGTGTTCAAGAAAAACAATCTATTCCTGTGGATAGCATTATTGCTATTTTAGGAAAAGGTGGAGAAGATGTGAATGCTATTTTAGCATCTGTTAATTCTGCTGGTTCTGCTCCTGCAACTAATAGCGCTCCCATAGCTGAAGCACCTGTTCAAACAGCTGCGCCAGTTGTAAGTGCAGTAACTACATTATCTTCTTCAAACGATGGAAGAGTAAAAGCATCTCCTTTAGCTAAAGCATTAGCCAAAGAAAAAGGAATTGATATTTCAAAAGTAACTGGTTCTGGTGATCATGGTCGTGTGACTAAATCAGATATCGAAAATTATAAACCTACAGCTTTAAGCAGCAGTTCAAAAACTGTTAGTTCATCCTTTATACTAGGTGCCGAAGGATTTAATGATGAACCAACTTCGCAAATGCGTAAAGTAATTGCAAAACGTTTATTAGAAAGTACAAATGGTGCACCGCACTTCTATTTAACCATTGAAGTGGACATGGATAATGCGATGCAATCTCGTAATGCGATTAACGCAATTCCTGATACCAAAGTTTCTTTCAACGACTTAGTGATTAAAGCTTGTGCAGCAGCATTACGTAAACATCCAAAAGTAAATTCAAGTTGGATGGGCGATAAAATACGTTACTATTCTCACGTACATATTGGTGTAGCAGTGGCTGTAGAAGATGGTTTATTAGTTCCTGTAGTTCGTTTTGCTGATCAAAAGTCTTTATCTCAAATTAGTGCTGAGGTAAAAGATTTAGGGAAACGTGCAAAAGATAAAAAATTACAACCAGCAGATTGGGAAGGAAATACTTTCACAGTTTCTAACTTAGGAATGTTTGGTATTGATGAGTTTACATCAATCATCAATACACCTGAGTCTTGTATTTTATCTGTTGGTGCAATTCGTCAAGTGCCAGTCGTTAAAAATAATCAAGTCGTACCAGGTAATGTGATGAAAGTAACTTTAGCTTGCGACCATAGAACGGTTGATGGAGCAACAGGAGCTGCTTTCTTACAAACTTTAAGAACATATTTAGAAAATCCAGTAACTATTTTAGCGTAATTAAAAATGGAAGGAACTATTAAATCAACCGTTGAAAACGGAATAGGAACGATTACTTTTTTTCATCCTCAAAGTAATTCTATGCCAGGTGTTCAATTAAGAAACTTAGCAACGGAGATTGAAAAATTAGGAAAAGATGATAACGCTAAAGTAATTGTATTACAAAGTGAAGGCGAGAAAGCATTTTGTGCTGGCGCTAGTTTTGACGAATTAATTTCGATTAAAGATATTGATACTGGATTAAAATTCTTTTCAGGTTTTGCGCAAGTCATTAATGCGATGCGTAAAGCTCCTAAATTTATTATTGCTCGTGTACAAGGTAAAGCTGTTGGTGGTGGAGTAGGTATTGCCTCAAGCGCTGATTATACTTTTGCTGTGAATGATGCGTCTATTAAATTATCTGAATTAGCAGTGGGTATTGGTCCGTTTGTAGTTGGTCCGGCAGTTGAACGCAAAGTAGGAACATCTGCTTTTTGCCAATTAACGATTAACGCTACCGAATGGCAAACAGCACAATGGGCTAAAGAAAAAGGTTTATATGCTGAGGTATTTGCTACAGCAGAAGAAATGGATAAAGGTATCGCCACGTTAGCTGGTAAATTAGCAACTAGTAATCCAGAAGCCATGATGATGTTGAAAAAAATTATGTGGGAAGGAACAGAAAACTGGGATACTTTATTAGTAGAAAGAGCAGGCATGAGCGGAACTTTAGTATTATCTGAATTTACAGTAAACGCTATTAATAAATTTAAAGCAAAAGCTTAATTATAGTAATTGCTTCTCATTGTGTCACTTCGAGCGGAGTCGAGAAGCGTTCTATAAATATATATTGGTTCTCGACTACGCTCGAACTGACAAATATATAACATGAAAACAATCATCTTACTTCACGGAGCTATTGGTGCCAAAGATCAACTAGAGCCATTAGCAGCTGAATTAAAACAGCAAGGCTATAATGTATTTACCTTAAGCTTTAGCGGCCACGGGCAAACACCTTTTGCATCTATTTTTGGTATTGAACAATTTGCTTTGGAGTTGGAACAATTTATTAAGGAAAATAATTTACAACAACCAACCGTGTTTGGTTATAGCATGGGCGGTTATGTGGCTTTATATTTAGCGCATCAGCAAACAAATCTTTTAGGAAACATTATTACCCTCGGCACTAAGTTTGACTGGAATCCTGCCATTGCACAAAATGAAGTGAAGATGCTCGACTCAAAAACTATCATTGAAAAAGTACCAAAGTTTGCAGAAGCTTTACAAAAACGTCATGGACAAGATTGGGAATTGCTCTTGCAAAAAACAGCAGAGATGATGTTAAGCCTTGGAAACAAAAATACTTTAACCTTAAATGATTTTACTTCGATTGAAAATAAAGTATTGATTGGCTTAGCCGATAAAGACAATATGGTTTCTTTAGAAGAAACAACTGCCGTTTACAAGCAATTAAAAAATGGTGCGATGTATATGCTACCTAATACCAAACATCCTATTGAAACGGTTGAAATAAAATTACTAATTGAAATAATAAAAAGATTTAACTAAAAAAGGCTGAGAGAAATCTCAGCCTTTTCAAATCTATAATTTTCACTAACTCATCATTCGTTTTTTTGCTTCCATGCACCATAGCAATTCATCAATAAAAGGTTTCGCTCTTTTTTCGCTTCCTGCTTTATCAGTGGGCTTGCCTTGCTCATCATAACTTTCACTTATTTTAGGAACGGGAAACATTGCAGGAACTGTCCATGCTTGAATTTTCCATAAAGTAAATTGTAAAGATGTAATCACTTGCGTACCACCAAATGCACCAGCCGAAACGGTTGAGATAGCAACTGGTTTTCTTTTCCATTCATCTAATAGTAAATCAACTACGTTTTTTAAACTTGCAGGATATCCGCCATTGTATTCGGGAGTAACTATAATAACACCATCTGCTGATTTTATTTTTTGTGCAAACTCAAGTGTTTTTGGTAAAGGATTTTTTTGAAAACTTAATCTTTCTTCAAACACCGGAAATTGATAGTCATATAAATCCAATATATCAACCGAAGCGATATTGTTGGCTTCAATATAATTTTTAAAGAACAAAGCTACTCGGTTGCTTTTTCTGTCTTCGCGCACACTCGATGATATGATAGCTATTTTCATTATTCGTATTTCTTGCAAGTTACGCTTTTTTTCCTTGGCTATGCGCAGCTAAATTAGCTATGCGGTATAATAAACGAGAAGCTACATTCGCATTCCATTCGTCTTCACCACCAACTTCATTGATGTCAAACGCTATAATGGTTTTACCTGATGCAACAACTTGTTCTAATAAATATAATACTTGGTCGGTTTCAAACCCTCCTGCCACTGGTGTTCCAGTACCCGGACATAATTTCGGATCTAAACCATCAATGTCAAAACTTAAATAAATATTTTGTGGTAACTCAGATACAATTTCCTGGCAAATAGTATCCCAACTTTTTCCCTTGTATTGTTGCTGTTTAATGTCTCTATCAAAAAATGTTTTTACACGTCCGTTTGAGTTATTAATAATATCCAACTCTGCTTGGCAATAATCTCTAATACCAACTTGCACTAATTTTTGTACGCTATGTCTTTTTAAAGCATTGTACATAATAGATGCATGTGAGTATTCAAAGCCTTCGTAAGCTACACGTAAATCGGCATGTGCATCAATTTGTAAAATTGCAAACTCGCCAAAGTGTTCTCCCAACGCATCAATCATACCTAATGGAGTAGAGTGATCGCCACCAATTAAACCAACACTTTTCTTTTGTTTTAAAAAATGTAAAACACGTTGTTTAACCCATGCATTCATTTCTTCACACACTTTGTTAATGTCTTTTATTTCTTCAATTTCCGAAGAAGGTTCTCCATTACATTGTCTGTCAATTATAATTTCAGCAACTGGACGATAGATTTCACTTTTCTCTCTTAAGTCTTCACTAAAGTCGTCCATCGCAATGCCCATCTTCCAAGCGTCTTTTACAATGGGGTCATATAAATCCACTTGAAAAGAGGCATCAAATATTTGTTGAGGGCCGTCAATAGTTCCGCCACCGTAACTCACGGTTACTTCCCAAGGCACAGGTATTAATACAGTTTCAGATTCTTGTGTAGTGAATGGTAAACCAAACATGTTAGCGTTTACATCTCCAACGCTGTTTGGATCAAAGTTTTTAATTTTTTCTTGTTTGTTCATATAAGTAGTTGTTTGATATAAGTTTTGTGTTGTTTGATTTTTATGTTTAGAAGAGTATTTGGCAATCAAAAAACTAATAACCAAAAACTTATCTCTTTTTTATGGCGCAAGCCTTTCAATCTTCCAATTGCCATTCTCTAAAGTAAAAGCAATGCGATCGTGTAAACGGTTTTTACGTCCTTGCCAAAATTCGTAATAGTTTGCTTTGATGATGTAACCGCCCCAAAACTCAGGACGAGGGATTTCTTGATTATTAAATTTTGTTTTATTGCCTTCAATAAATGTATTTAATTCTTCACGGTTGTTTAACACACGACTTTGTGGCGAACTCCAAGCACCAATTTTAGAGTCTTGCGGACGAGCATTAAAATACGCATCACTTTTTTCGGCTTCTGCTTTTTGTGTAATCACTCCTTCAATACGAATTTGACGCTCTAACTCTGGCCAAAAAAAGGTTAAGCAAACATTTGGATTTTCTGCTATTTGAATTCCTTTGCGAGAATCGTAATTGGTATAAAAATAAAATTCGTTATTTGAGAATTCGCGCAAATAAATAATACGTGCCGACGGTTTATTGTTTTTGTCAACCGTTGCTAAATTACAAGCAGGCACTTCATTTACTTTAGCATCAATGGCATCTTTCATCCATTGTTCAAATTGTAAATCAGGCGTTTTGTTTAAGTTGTTTTCACTTAATTCGCCTTTCATGAAATCTTCTCTTAATTGAGAAATATGCTGGTTAACTTGGCCCATTTTTTGTAATTTTACACAAATATATAGAGTTATTCTTGATAAAAGCAGGAGATATATTAATTGCTAAACCATTTTCACAAGATGGGCATTTTAAGCGTTCGGTTATTTATCTATGTGAGCATAATAGAGAAGGCAGTTTAGGCTTTATTGTCAATAAATCTCATGGTTTATTATTACGCGATATATTCCCTCATTTAAAAAACGGTAATTTTCCTTTGTTTGAAGGAGGCCCAGTTTCTCCCAATCAATTGTTTTATACGCATACATTGGGCGATAAATTAAGTGGCAGCCAACATGTGATAGGAAATGTTTTTTGGGGCGGTAATTTTATGGAGTTATGCCAAATGATTGAGAATGGCGAAGTATCTTCTGACGACATTCGTTTTTACATTGGTTATAGTGGTTGGGGTGAAGAGCAATTGGATAGCGAATTAGAGCGTGATATGTGGTTTGCTAAAAATTCTAATTATGTTGATTTAACTCGCATTAACCCTGATGAATTGTGGGGCGAAGAATTGGTGAAAATAAAACCAGGTTACAAAGCGTTTAGCGATTATGCATTTGATCCTTCGATGAATTAAACCCTCACGCCAATCATACACACATCATCAATCTGCTCAAAGTTTCTTTTCCAATCGTTATACGCATTATACAAAATGGTGTTTTGTTCACTCATGTCTTTACCCTGAATAGAAAGAATCAAATCTTTTAGAGGCTTGTATTTCATCTTCTTTCCAAAGCTTCCTCCAAACTGATCGGCATATCCATCCGAGAAAGAATAAATAGTATCTCCACTTTGTAAATCTAGTTGGTGTAAAGTAAATGGATTCATTTTTTCGTAATTACCGATGGGTTGTTTATCGGCTTTAATTTCTATTAAGAAATGTGTGCTAGTAGAAATAATATTTTCTGATGGAGTTGTTGGTTCACCTTTTCTTACTATCCATAAAGGATTATTAGCACCAGCAAATTGTAAAGTAGTTTTGCCATTTGTTTCAATCAAACGCACTAAAGCAATATCCATCCCATCTTTTTGAGTGGATTCACCTTGTTTTTTAAACGAAGCCGTTACCATGTTACGCACTTCATTTAAAATTAAATCAGGTTGATGAATGTGTTTATTATTTACCACTTCGTTTAAAGCATTGCTGCAAATTACACTCATAATAGCGCCTGGCACACCGTGTCCAGTACAATCGGCAGCTGCAAAAACCCGAGATGGAGTAGGTGAGTTTAATTGACTGTACCAATAAAAATCACCACTCACAATATCTTTTGGTTTAAATAATAAAAAGGCTTGAGGAAAAATTTTAGTCAGTAAATTTTTTTCAGGTAAATAAGCATCTTGTATGCGTTTAGCATACGTAATGCTGTCCGTTATTTCTTTACTCTTTTCTTCTAACTGATGATGTTGCGCCGCAATTTTATCGAAAGCATTTTTAAGTTCCACATGTTTTAAACGATGAATCTCTGCTTCTTTTTCTGCCGACTCAACCGAAAAAGCTATTTGCTGATTTTTAAGAGTATTAACTTTATCGTTACTTAAAATCTCTTGACGTAATTGGTTGTATGTTTTATAATGTAATAAAGCTTGCGTTAAATCGCCTGATTTTTCAAAGGCTTGAGCCAATAACTCATGTACTTCAGATTGAATAGACGTAATTTTTAATTCTTGAGAAATGGCTAAGGCTTTATTTAAACAAGCAATACTTTCAGTGATGTTGGATAGATGTAAATAAATTTTTCCTTTGCCTAATAAACATAATACATCAAAACGTTTTTCATGTTTTACATTAGATTGTTCTGCTTTGTAATAATACTCTAAAGATAATTTCCAATTTTCTTTTTCGGAGTATAAACTAGCTAAGCCTAAGTAAGTCCAAGGAATACCATCTTCGTCTTTTGTGCTTTCTCTTAATACTAAACTTTGATTGTAATAGTTTTTAGCTTCTTCGTAATTTTTGCTTAACACATAATTACGGGCTATTAAATTTAAGGAAGACGCCGCTGCTTTATCATCTTTACTGTGTTGGCGAATGATTAAGCCTTTATTTAAAGCCTGAATAGCATTTTTATAATCGTGTATGCGCGAATAAATTTGACCTAAAGTCGTATAGCAATCTCCTTTGTTATTTTCATCATCTAATAACTCACTTGCTTTTACGGCATTTAAAGCATGTTGCATGGCTTTTTCGTACTGACCAAATTGATCATACATACTTGCGCAAATAAAATTACTCCTCGAAATACCAAGTAATACATTCACACTTTCAAAATAACTAAGCGCTTCGTTAGCACTAATTAATGGTGTGCTTTCGCTCGATTTCCAAAAATTTAATTGTGCAATAGTTAATTGTGCAAAATGAAAATCCACTAAGTTGTTATATTTCTCAGCATTTTCTTTTGCTTGTAAAGCCAATTCCATCGCCTTCGTTCTATCAATATATCTATTGTCCCAAGCTTTGATATTTAACTCGTGAATAACACTTACGTATGAATTGATTGTTGACATATAGGACTATTGAGGCAAATAACTAACGATGGATGAAATAGATTCGGTATAAGAACCTGTAGGATATTTTTCTTTTAAAAGTGCAGCTGTTTTTTTAACATTATCAAAATAACCTAAGTTATAATAACTCATAGTTAATAGATACAGCTGTAATTGCTCTTTATCGCTATCTAATTTGAATAAATCTAATAATTGATTTCTGGTGTACACTTCGTCCGTATACTGATGATTTTCGTTATAAATTTTAGCGTAATTTTCTAAAACATTCACCATAGGATCTAAATCCTTTACATTTTTTTGATAATTAGAATAATCGTTTTGTAAGTTTTTTAAATCTTGATTTAATTCTCTGATGGTTTTATCGTATTCTTTTTGAGTAGCTTTATAATCGTCTGCTTTGCTTTTTAAAGTTTCAAATTGTTTACGAGCCTCATCCATGCTTTTTAGTTTAGCTGTATGGTTAATGAATCCATCCCATGCTGATAAAGAAACTTCCGCCTCATCTTCATTGCTAGGTTTGTAATTTACAATGTAACGTTCGCAAATTGCCAATAATAAATCAGGACGGTTGTATTGCTCGTTACTAAATAACCATTTTATGACTTTTTCTAATTCTGCTTTCGATCCTTTTTTAGAAATGGTTTCTAGGTCTTTTATTTTTTCCGCTTTCTCAGCCGTTTTGGTTTTAAAATCTTCTAAACTATTTTCAAGTGAAAAAGTTCTTTCTTGATCATCTGATTCGGTAAACACGATTTTGCAAGCCGCTACAATGTCTTCCATTGTTTTAGTGTCGTTAAAGTGTTGAGCCACGTTAAAAAACTCTGTAAACTCATTAAACTTGATACTTTCGTCCCAATTTTTAATGACTTCAGCATTTGCACTCAACACTTGCGATTTATATAATTGTAAATAACGTTTGTATTCTTTGTCGTTTACAAATTGCAAATTAGATTTCCATTCTAGTTTATTCAAATAATTCACATAAGCATCAATAGACTCCGCTGATAATTTAGCATCTATTCCTTTTTTACCATTATTGCGTTGTTCTAATTCTTTAATAGCAGTTTCTAAATTCATTTTCACGCTTTGAAAATACATGCTCGTAGGATAGTTGGTGATAAAAGTTTTAGCGGCGTCTATCACTTCTTCGTATTTTTTTAAGGCCGATAAAGCCATGCAATCATAAAATAATAGCATTTCTCCCAATGTCATGGGAGAGGCTTCACCGTACACTTTTTTCTTTTCATCTAATTTCATTTTACGTAATGAATTATTAAATGATAATAATTGATTGTATTTATAAGAAGATAAAAGAGTTGTCCAAACATTACTGATTTGCATACCGAACTTATCGCTATTAGCGTCTAAGCTGTTGATAGTGTTTTTTAGTTCTTCTAAAATTAATTGCTCGCGTTGTAATTCTACTTTTTTTAACCATTCTTTGATATCCTCTAATTTATTTTTAGCGAAACGAAATTTAGGATTCTCTTTAATTGTTTTTTCTAAAATTTGTTTGGCATCGGTACTCATGCCCACATCTTGTAATTCTAACGCATTTGAATAGTTCACTACTTCTTTTAATGTGACTTCTTCACCAGCTTTATATAGCCCACTTAAATCAGGACTATAAGGTATATTAATATTTTTTGCTAATAAATTAGCTAGTTGTTGATGTAAAGCAAAGAAGTTGTTTTTGTTCCCGCTAACTTGTTCAGCAAAAATAACACCTCCTGTTTGCACGTCAATTAAACGAGCATCTAAACGAATCACATTATCTAATACATAAAACGAACCCGTTAAAATGTTTTGTGCGCCTAAGCCTTTTCCTAATTTTTGCGCTGTTGCTTGATCAAAGTATTTAGATTGACCTAATTTAATTTCTTGAAGTAGTTTTTCAAGTTTTTCACGCTCTACAATGGTTACGCCTTTTACTTTTGATAAATCGGTAATTAACATATCAGCAATACCTTTGGATAAAGCATTGTACTTGACATCTCCACTTGAATTATCAAAATAGGAAATAGCAATGGTTTTTGCATGAGTATGAAATGCAAATACAATCGCTATTAAAAATAAGAATCCTTTTTTCATTACACGTTGGCATTTAATTTATCGAGTGCTTTTTTTGCAGGTGCAAAATCAGGATTTTTTTGAAGTACTTTTTTTAGTAATTCAATTGCTTTTCCGTTTTCTCCCTTATCCATTTTATCTAAAGCATCTGAATATAACAAAGAGGTTTCGTAACTTAACGAAGACGTTTTAGTTTCTGTTGCTTCTTTATTATCAGCGTTTAATTCTACATTTAAACCACTTGCAATTTTTACTACCAATTTTTTCTCTAAGTCAAAAAAGGTATTGGTTTGTCCGTCTATCCCTTCACTTTTAATAATCTTTCCAGTCTCCACATCAATTATGCGAGCATCCATACGCATACTGCCCATTAAATCAAAAAAAGCTCCCGTTAAAATATATTGAACGCCTAATAGTTTTCCAACTTTAGTAGCAGTAGATGCGTCAAACTCTTTAGAGTTATTTAATTTTTGTTCTTTTAAAATTTCTTCTAATCGTGCGCGTTCAATCACATTTAGCATTTTAATTTTTGATAAATCAGAAATCAACATGTCTGCTAAGCCTTTTCTTAAACGTGATAGTTCAGCGTTATCAGACCCATTGTCAAAATATAAAATGGCAATACGTTTGGCATCTTCATTAGGTGTAGCACTATTTAAATCATCAACAATAGCTTCTTGCTGATTAACGGAATTGTCGGTGGCATTTGTTGCTTGCTGTGCTTGTGTTGCAACTTCCTTAGAGTCTTTATTTAAAAAATAGAATGCTGCAAAGCCTCCAATTAATAATATTAAAGTCACTAATAAAATGGGAACTAAGGGCGATTTTTTTTGAGTAACAGTAGCAGATGCAGGAATGTTTGTGTTTCTTCCTCCGCTTGATTCTGCATAGCTTTGCACTGGTGTAATTAATTCGTTAGGTACATTTCCTTTTAAATATTCTAAGAAAAACCAATTGGTTAAACTTGCTAACGCTGTTTGGCAAGGTGCAATCCATTCGCGAGTAGCTTCCGATAAATCGTCTTGCGCATGTGCGGCATAATTGCCGTACGTTTGAATGGTGCCTATTAAAATTCCTATTTTATCTGGAATGATTTTCTTCTGTAATAACTCACGTCCGTAATCATTCAACATCATTTTGCTTTTAGGTTCGCCCAATTCTTTGGTGTACATAAAGCGGCAAATAGCTTCCGTTGTTCTACGAGCATTTTGCAAAAATGTATCAGGATCTTGGTCGGCATACCCAAATGATTTTACAAGCATACGGCTTAGGTGAGTTACTTTCTCTTCTAAGCTTTCAATTTGCTGGTCTTTATTAGTGTCAGACATAGTTTTGTGAATATTATCAAAAATACAAATTATATTGCATTAGAAAGCTGCAAAAACAGGCTATTTTTATAAAAAACAAGTATGTTAATTTCAGATTACCGCCACCAAGATACCGTTCACCGACTGTCCCTGTAATCTTACCTAATTGCTATTGTACAGTAAGTATTCCTCGTATACCTTTACAAAAAAAATAGAACAAAATGACAAATCAACAAGAGTACATGGATTTTGAAGAAATATGTAAACAATCAGAACAAAGCCATAAAAGAGGAAAAGTATTTGGAGGAATTTTAGTAGTGGTAGCAGGTTCATTATTTCTTGCAAGAGAATTAGGAGCTGACATTCCACATTGGGTATTTACTTGGAAAACATTTTTAATTGCTTTAGGATTATTAATTGGTGTAAAACACAATTTTAAAAATGCCTGGTGGTTTTTCTTAATAGTCATTGGTGGCATTTCTTTATTGGGTGATGTTTATCCTGATATGAATATTAAACCATTTATATGGCCAGTGCTCATTATCTTATTTGGATTAATGATCATATTTAAGCCTCGAGGTAAATTTAAACACAAGCGTCACTGGGATAAATTTCAAAACAGTAGACAGGGATTGAGTAATCGTAGAAATGAATGTTTTACAAATGAAACAACTAGCGAAGAAGATTTAGTTGATTTTACAACTTTTATGGGAAGCGTTAAAAAAAACATTTTGTCAAAAAATTTTAAGGGTGGTGAAATTACAAACGTGTTTGGAGGTTCTGAAGTTAATTTATCACAAGCAGATATTGATAAAACAGCAACTTTAGAGTTAACAAATGTGTTTGGAGGAACAAGATTAATTATTCCTGCAAATTGGGAAATCCATTCTGAATTGGTTTCTGTATTTGGAAATATAGAAGATAAACGACCTATTCTACCTAAATTAAATTCAGAGCCTGAAAAAGTGTTAGTTCTTAAGGGTAATACATTTATGGGTGGCATCGAAATTAAAAGCTATTAATCTTTAATCTAAAAACATATATTATGCAACGCTATTTAGTAAAACTGATGTTTAATATTAATATAGACAACGGTAATCACGCTCATCAATTTGACGAACAAATTAGGATTGTTGAAGCATATACTTTAGAATCCGCTTTTCAAAAGGCTAGAAATATAGGTAAGAAAGAAGAAGAAACCTTTATTAATAGCGAAAGTAAAATGGTTCACTGGCAATTTATTGACGTAACGGATGTTTACGAGCTGGAGGCTCTGAAAGATGGAGAACAAGTGTATTCAACAACTCATGAAAACACGGAACGTCATTCGTTTATAAATTATGTGCGACAAAAAGCCATGTTAATTCAAGCAAAAAGCTTAACTTTTGCATAGTTAATTTATTTGAAAACATACACCACATATCCATTAAAAAAAATGCTAGCCATGTATGTGGCATGGTGGTTGGTTTTAGCATGTATTCAAACTTGGGTGCTGCATCATTTAGAATTAAGTTGGCATAACGCTATTATTGATTCTTTGGTGTCAAACGGATTATTAGCCTTAGCATGTTTCGCCGCTATTATTTTATATCGCTATTATCAGCCAGGAAGGAGTAACAGAATATATCGTCTTGTATTTGCTTTAAGTATTACCATTTTATATAGCATGACTTTTAAATGGATTATTACTTATTTATTAGGCGCGGATGAATACTATGCTGACTTTTTAGAAAAGTCAATGCCAATTCGCTCTATTATATCGTTATTAATACTGACTTTTTTAACGATAACGAATTGGTTATTGTATAATATAGAAGAACAGAAAGAAAAGGAACAGCGTCGCAACGATGCAGAGCAATTAGTAAAAGAAGCGGAGTTAGCAAGATTACGTCAGCAATTGCAACCACATTTTTTATTTAATAGTTTAAATTCAATTAGTGCTTTGGCAGGAACAAAACCTAATGAAGCTAGAAAAATGATTCAGCAGTTATCAGATTTTTTAAGAGGTACGTTGAAAAAAGATGATCAGCAAACTGTTTCTTTGCACGAAGAAATAGAGCATTTAAAATTGTATTTAGAGATAGAGAAAGTTCGTTTTGGACATCGTTTGCAAGTAGATGTTAGTATGGAATGCGACAACAAGGATGTATCACTTCCGCCTTTATTATTACAGCCAATTGTTGAGAACGCTATTAAATTTGGATTATATGATACCATAGAAGATATCACCATCAGCATCTCTTGTCATTTAGAAAATAATTACCTGAATATTCAAATTAAGAACCCTTTTGATTCGGATACACAACAAGCTAATGAAGGAACTGGTTTTGGATTAAGTTCCGTTCAACGTCGTTTATTTTTGTTGTATGCTCGAAATGATTTAATGACCACAGAAAAAAAGGACGGACAATTTATTACCTCTTTAAAAATACCACAAATTAAAAAATGAATAAAGTAGTGATTATAGATGATGAGCCATTAGCTCGTAGCATTGTTGTAGAATATTTACAACAACATCCATCTATTGAAATAGCGGCAGAATGTAATGACGGTTTTCAGGGAGTGAAAGCTATTATGCAGCATAAACCTGATTTGATTTTTTTAGATATTCAAATGCCAAAAATAAATGGCTTTGAAATGTTAGAATTACTGGATTCAACACCATCAGTGATTTTTACTACTGCTTTTGATGAATATGCTATAAAAGCATTTGAAGCTAATGCCATTGATTATTTATTAAAGCCTTTTAGTAAAGAACGTTTTGATTTAGCTATTCAAAAATGGAACGATAAAAAAGGTACATCATCAGAAAAAAACATTCAATCTCTTTTAGAAAACACAACGAAGCAGCCTGATGAGAGAAATAGAATCGTCGTTAAAAACGGAAGTGATATTCGTATTGTTCCAATGGCTGATGTGATGTATATTGAAGCTTATGATGATTATGTGAAAATTTTCACGAAAGACACATACTACCTAAAAAAGAAAACAATGAATTATTATGAGCAAGTGTTAGATAGCTCTAAATTTTTCAGAACACATCGTTCGTTCATCATCAATTTACAAGAGCTTACTAAAATAGAACCTCTAGAAAAAAATACGTATGTCGTATTTCTTAAAAACGGAAAGAAAATTCCATTAAGTCGCACAGGTTATTCTAAATTAAAAGAAACTCTCGGAGTTTAATATCATGTCACTTCGAGCGAAGTCGTGAAGCGTTCTTTAATATTACGTCTAGTTCTCGACTCCGCTCGAACTGACAGTGTCAATAAAATACATGTCATGTCTCCTATAAAATCATAAGGAAAAAATCCTTAGGGGAAAAGATTGGAGCGCATCAAACAATCGCCTAATTATAAAAACAATTCCTTTCAAAATTTATCGCATACTGAGTAGTTATCGAAAGACACATCTACTTCAAGGAAAGCTGATATAGGTTTATTTTAAAGAAGAGGGAATCCGTAGTAAGAAACTAATCTTTATTTTTTATTGAAGCCATGAAAATGGAATCCACTATAGTAGCTTCTGAAGATACCGTTGTTAAAAAAACTGTACCTTTCAGAGAACACAATGTTAGAACAAGATGATTGCATAATTTCTTACTAAGATTTTTAATTCCTACTAAAATAGTAGTATATTTGTGATATAATTTTAATAGCTCAAATTATGTTACAGAAAAAAACGAAATATGCGATCAAGGCCTTATTGTCTTTAGCCAAAGAATATAAAGATAATAAACCTATGAAAATATCTGAAATTGCTGAAAAGGAAGGGATTCCACGTAAGTTTTTAGAAGCTATTTTATTGGAGTTAAGACATCACGGAATTGTAGGAAGTAAAATGGGAGCTACAGGGGGATATTACCTTTTAAAGCATCCAGAAGAAATCATGCTAAGTAACGTGATTAGATTAACGGGTGGTCCAATAGCTTTATTACCCTGTGTGAGCTTAAATTTTTATGAACCCTGCATAGAATGCGTTAATGAAGAGGTATGCGGTTTACGAAATGTGATTTTAGAAGTTAGAGAAGCAAGTATTAAAATTTTATCAAAAACCAGTTTGGCAGATATTTTATTAAGAGAATTAAAGTTAACTAAAAAAGTAAAACTACTGAAAACAAAGAGATAGAGCGGTTTAATTCCTACTATAACCATAGGAAATATAGAAAATAAATCACTTTTTTCTTGCACAATAGAAATAAACTTCATTAATTTGCAACATCAAAAATGAAAAACACAGTTTTAAATATAAATTTTACTAATACACACATGATGTGTTGTTGGATGCTTCGATGTTGTTAACGGAAGGATATTGATATACAATAGCTAGCCCCTCCGTTAATACGGAGGGGCTTTTTTTATAAAAAAATCAAAAACACATTTAAAATAAACATATTATGGAAAAAATATTTATTAGTGAAACAGGACCAGAAGTATCAGCTGCTATTTACGGATTTTGGAGATGGAATACCGCCGCTTTAGCAAATCAAAAAAAGATAGAGGATATTGTACGTTATAATTTAGAGTTAGGGGTAAATACCTTTGATCATAGCAATAACTATAACAATGGAAAGATTGAAGAATTGTTCGGGAAAGCCATTACTTCAAGTTCTATTAAACGTGAAGACATCATCATTTCTACTAAAGCTGGTATTAGAAAATTTTCTGATAAATCAACTAAAGGCGAATATTATGATTTAAGTCCAGAGCACTTAACAAAAAGTGTGGAAGATTCATTAAAACGTTTAAAAACAGAGTATATCGATATCTTTTTGTTAGAGCATTATGATCCGTTATATGCTGTTGAAGAAACTGCCTCTACTTTAATTAAATTATTACGCAGTGGTAAAATTAAAAACATTGGTGTTTCTAATTTCAATGTATTTCAACACCGTTTATTGGCGAGTCATTTATCGCAACCAATTGTTACAAATCATATTGAGTTAAACTTATTACAGAGTTCAGCGATTGATGATGGACGTTTGGATTTTATTAAAGAGCAATATAGCAAGCCAATGGCATTTGCGCCTTTAGCAGGTGGCCGTATTTTAAATGGAAAAGATGCAAAGGCTGTAAAAGCGAGAAAAGTGTTGACTGACATCGCTAAGAAGCATTCAGTAAATGTGGAGCAAGTAGCTGTTGCATGGTTATACAAATTAGGAGCATTGCCAATAATTGGTAGCCCGGATAAAAAGAGAATTAAAAATGCTGCTAGTGCATACTCAATTAAGTTGACTAACGAAGAATGGTATAAATTATATAACGCCGCTTAATAAAAAATTATGCAAAGTTTTAGAACAGAATTAGAATTAGTAACTCACTCAGGTAAAGTATTAGTTGAGAAAGATATTATTGATTTAGATAAAAAAACACGAGAGTTTCGTGATGGCAAAATTAACGATGAAAAATTTCGCAGTCTTCGATTAGCGCGTGGCGTTTATGGTCAGCGTCAACAAGGTGTTCAAATGATTCGCATTAAATTACCATTCGGAAAAGTTTCTACTAAACAATTATTACGAATTGCAGACATCAGTGATGAATACTCCAATGGTAATTTACATTTAACGACTCGTCAGGATATTCAAATTCATCATGTGAGTTTAGATAGAACTCCTGAATTGTGGGCTAAGTTAGAACAAGATGATATTACTTTGCGTGAAGCTTGTGGCAATACCGTTCGTAATGTGACGGCTTCTGCGGAGGCGGGTATTGATTCGAATGAACCATTTGATGTATCGCCTTATGCACATGCATTGTTCAGTTATTTTTTGCGTAAACCATTTGGACAAGAATTGGGGCGTAAGATTAAAATAGCTTTTTCTAATAATGATAGAGATACGGCTGTCACCTATATTCATGATATTGGTTTTATTCCAAAAGTAAATGAGGTAGGAGAAAGAGGTTTTAAAGTTTTAATTGGAGGTGGATTAGGAGCTCAGCCTTTTTTAGCACAAACAGCTCATGACTTTTTACCAGAAAATAAATTAATTCCTTTTGTCGAATCAACTATTCGTGTATTTGATAGACATGGTGAACGCGTAAGTCGCCATAAAGCACGTATTAAATATTTAATCAATAAAATTGGGGTAGCTGAATTTTTAAATTTAGTAGCGGAAGAAGAAAAAGCAATTTTAAATAAAGTGTATGAAATAGATAGAACGACAGTTGACGTTCAATTTCCTACAAGTGTAACCAATGCTTTACCATTACCTGTATTAAATGAAAAAGAATATAAAATTTGGTTAGATACCAATACATTTAAGCAAAAGCAAGAAGGGTTTTATGGTGTTTATGTAAAAGTTCTTTTAGGGAACATCTCATCTACTAAATCTCGTTTGTTGGCAAATGTGATTGATACCTACGCTTCATCACAAGATTTTAGAATCACGATTAATCAAGGGTTTTTATTGAAATTTGTTACCAAAGAGTCATTACCATTTTTGTTTAATGAATTAAAACAGTTAGAATTAGCAACACCTGGTTTTGATTCTGTTGGAGATATCACGGCTTGCCCAGGAACAGACACTTGTAATTTAGCTATTTCAAATAGTACCAACATCACGGTTGAATTAGAGAGAGTCATATATACTGAGTTTCCAGATTTAATCCATAACCACGATATCAAAATTAAAATTAGTGGTTGTATGAATTCTTGCGGACAACATGGTTTAGCTCATATTGGCTTTCATGGTAGTTCTTTTAAAGTAGGGACGAATGTGGTACCAGCTTTACAAGTATTGCTAGGTGGAGGAACATTAGGTAACGGTGATGGAAGGATTTCTGAAAAGGTAATTAAAGTGGCTAGTAAACGTGGACCAGATGTGTTGAGAACGCTATTTAAAGACTTTGAACAAAATGCCAGAGAAGGAGAATATTTTAATTCATACTATGATAAGCAAGGCAAAGATTATTTCTATCAATTATTGAAACCATTGGGTAATAATAGTACGTTGAAAGAATCTGATTATTTTGATTGGGGGTCTGATGAAAAATTTGCAACAGCTATTGGAGTTGGAGAGTGTGCAGGCGTGATTATTGATTTAGTGTCTACTTTGTTTTTTGAAGCGGAAGAGAAATTAGCATGGAGTGCCGAAGCATTTGCTAATGGACAGTTTGGTGACAGTATTTATTACACCTATGCTTCTTTTATCAGTGGAGCAAAAGCATTATTGTTGGATAAGCAAGTGCATGTAAATACACATCATACATTAATTGCTGATTTTGATAAACATTTTGTAGAAACAGATTTAGTACAATTGTCTTCAAGTTTCAAAGACTTAGTTCTTCAAATTAATAAAAACGAACCCAATAAAGAATTTGCAGAAGCTTACTATTCTCAAGCCAACGCTTTCTTAAATCAAGTTAAAAATTATAGAGAATCACAAAATAGGATCACTTCGAGCGTAGTCGAGAAGTATTAAAAAATAAAAAATAATATTATGTCAAATTATATATATCCAAAAATCACTTTAGTTGGCGCAGGCCCAGGTGATATAGAATTAATTACCTTAAAAGGTATCAACGCATTAAAAACGGCTAATGTTGTTTTATTTGATGCTTTAGTAAATAAAGAATTACTGCAATATGCACCAAAAGATGCTGTTAAAATTTACGTTGGAAAACGTAATCATCAACATACCTATACTCAAGAACAAATCAATACGTTAATTGTAGATATGGCCTATACTTATGGTCATGTGGTACGTTTAAAGGGCGGAGATTCATTTGTTTTTGGTAGAGGTCAAGAGGAGTTGAATTATGCCAATGCATTCAATGTTGAAACATCTGTTGTTCCAGGAATTTCGAGTTCTATTTCGGTGCCTGCATTAGCTGGTATTCCGGTGACTCATCGTGGTGTAAGTGAAAGTTTTTGGGTAATAACTGGTACCACAAAAGACAACCAATTGTCTCAGGATATTTTATTAGCTGCAAAAACAAATGCTACTGTAGTTATATTAATGGGTTTAGGGAAATTGAAAGAGATTGCAGACGTCTTTAAGAAAGAAGGAAAAGAAGATACTGCTATTGCATTAATTCAAGATGGTTCTTTGCCATCTCAAAAAATCGCTTTAGGAACTATTGAAACGATAGTGGAGGTGGCAAAAGAAAACAATATCAAAGCTCCTGCGGTAATTATCATTGGAGAAGTGGTTAAGCAACACCAAAATTTTGAGTCTTTATTATCTAACTATCAATTTTTATCTAACTAGTGTTAAGACAATATTTCATAGTTATATTTTTTCTGTCGCTATTGAATAATAGTGTTGCTCAGAATATTGCTCCAGTTGTTGTTAAAGACAATATGTTATGGTTAGGGTATTATAATAGCATTAATCTGAATACGAAATGGAGTATTAATTCTGATATACAATTTAGAACAAGAAATGAGTTGAAAGATTATTCACAGGCTTTAATCCGTTCAGACTTATCTTATAAAGTAAAAGATAGATTAACTATTTCTGTTGGACTCGCTCACTTTCGCTATTTTTTGACCAAAGAAAAAACTAGAGCCGAATGGCGCCTATGGCAGGAACTTAAACTGATCGATAAAATTGGTAATTGCAGATTAACTCATCGATTAAGAGTAGAACAGCGATTTAATGAAACTGTGAAGAATAGTGAGGCTACTAATGATTATCAATTTAATTTTAGATTTAGATACCGTTTTGATTTACGTTATCCTATTTTGAAAGAAAAAGAACTCGGAAATAATTGGTATGCTATAATTGGTAATGAAATTATTATTAATGCTGGAAATATCATCAGCAATAATTATTTCGATCAAGATAGATTGTATGCAGTAGTTAACTATGAAATCAATAAAAAAATATCCTTGCAATTACAATATATGCATATTTGGCAGCAAGCATCTAATGGATTCACTTTGAATAGCAATGAAGTTTTACGATTTAATATTTATCACACTATTAGTTTATGAGCATAGAAACCCAAAATAAATTATTTCCTGTTTTCTTAAAACTAGAAAACTTCCGTGTGCTAATAGTTGGTGGCGGTAAAGTTGGTTTAGAGAAAGTAACGGCTGTTTTAATTAACAGTCCAGCTACGAAGTTAACAGTTGTAGCAAGAGAAATAAGTTCTGAGCTATCTGAATTTTTGAAAGCGTACCCCCAGGTCACTATTAAACAACGTGAGTTTGAAAATGCAGATTTGGATGCAGTAGATTTTTTAATTGTTGCAATCAATGATAAACAAAAGAGTATCGCTATTAAAGAAGAAGCAAAACATAGAAACATATTAGCAAACGTAGCCGATACACCAGAGTTTTGTGACTTTTATTTGGGTTCAATTGTTCAAAAGGGGCATGTAAAAATTGCAATTTCTACTAATGGTAAATCTCCAACATTAGCAAAGCGTATTAGAGAAACATTTGAGGAATCTTTTCCTATTGAAATAAATGAGTCGTTAGAAAATTTAACGAAAGTTCGTACTTATTTAAAAGGTGATTTTACATATAAAGTAAAAAAAATGAACCATCTTACTTCTGATTTAGCTTCTAATCCTCATAAAATTAATGAAACAAAAATTAGTAAAAAACGTATCTGGACATATAGTTTATCAATACCCTTATTGTTGATTTTAGGATATTTGTTAAGCCATTTTTTACCACCAGATATTTTAGGTGGTTATGCCTACCAATTAACACAAACAATTGATTCATCTATTTTCTTATATATTTTAGCGGGTTTCACAGCTCAAATGATTGATGGCGCTTTGGGAATGGCTTATGGAGTAACAGCCACCTCTTTTTTATTATCATTTGGAATTACACCAGCTGCATCTAGCGCCAGTGTACATGCTTCAGAAGTATTTACTAGCGGAGTATCTGGCTTAATGCATTTAAAATTTGGGAACGTTAACAATAAATTATTTAAGAGTTTATTAATACCAGGAGTTATTGGTGCTATTTTGGGAGCATATATTTTGTCTTCGTTTGAACAGTATAATTATGTGATAAAACCACTAGTATCAGGATACACATTAATTTTAGGTGTCATTATTATTTTTAAAGCATTAAAAAAAGATAATATCAGACAAAAAATCAAACGCATTTTTCCATTAGCAGCAGTTGGTGGTTTCTTGGATTCTATTGGTGGCGGCGGCTGGGGTCCAATCGTATCTTCAACTTTAATTGCTCGAGGTAAGAATCCAAGATACACGATTGGTTCAGTAAATTTAGCGGAGTTTTTTATTGCACTTTCAAGTTCCTTAACGTTTATAACCATTATTGGATTAACGCATTGGGCTATTATTGTGGGACTTATTATTGGTGGTGTTATTGCAGCACCAATTGCGGCTTACATCGCTAATAAAATTCCAACTAAATCAATTATGATTTTAGTAGGTATAGTAGTAATAATAACAAGTTTAAAACGATTGCTATTTTAAAAATTAAACGCAAAGACGCTAAGTTGGCGCAAAGAAAAAGAGAAAAAATAAATAATAAGTAATGAAACATATAACCCACTGCTTCCTTTGCGAAAAAGCTCTGCGATCTCTGCGGTTAAAACAAAAAACAATATGATAACAACAGACATCGCCATTGTAGGCGCAGGACCAGTAGCATTATTCGCCATTTTTGAAGCAGGACTTTTAAAAATGCGTTGCCACCTAATTGATTACTTACCACAAGTTGGAGGGCAATTATCCGAAATTTATCCTAAGAAACCAATTTATGATATACCAGGTTTCCCTAGTGTATTGGCGCAAGAGTTAGTGGACAATTTGGTAAAACAAGCAGAACCATTTAATCCTACATATACATTAGGAGAACGCATTGAATCGCTTGAAAAAATTGGAGATAGAGATTTTGTATTAACCACTAATATGGGTACAAAAATTAATGCGGCCGTTGTGGTAATTGCAGGCGGTTTAGGTTGCTTTGAACCTCGTAAACCTGAAGTAGAAAACTTGTTGCAATTCGAAAATGGAAAAGGTGTAAGTTATATGGTATTAGATCCAGAAACCTACAGAGATAAAAATTTGGTAATTGCAGGCGGCGGAGATAGTGCTTTAGATTGGACCATCTTCCTGGCAAATGTGGCAAAAAAAGTAACATTGGTTCACCGCAGTGAATCCTTTAGAGGAGCTCCTGATAGCGTGAATAAGGTGATGGCTTTAGCAGCCGAAGGCAAAATAGATTTATTATTAAATACTAATTTAACGAAAGTAAGCGGCGCTACTGTTTTGCAAAATGTAACAGTAGTGGATTCTAAAACTAAGGAAGAAAAAGTGATTGTCGCTGATAATTTAATTCCATTATTTGGCTTGAGCCCTAAATTAGGACCTATTGAAAATTGGGGTTTAAATATTGATAAGAATGCTATAGAAGTAAATACGGACGACTATTCAACCAATATTGAGGGAGTTTATGCTATTGGCGATATTAATACTTATAAAAACAAATTAAAGCTGATTTTGTGTGGTTTTCACGAGGCGGCTTTAATGAGTCATAGTGCTTATAAATACATCAATCCAGGGGTAAAATATACCATGAAATATACTACTGTAAATGGTGTCAATGAATTTTAAAATTGGTTATCTTTACTGATAAAACAACATTAAATTATGCAAGTTAAATTAAAACGAATAGATAAAGATTTTAATATCGAAGCACGAAACGATGAAGGAAATTCTTTGTTAATGGATGGGTCTAAAGAAATTGGTGGTAATGGAAAAGGGATGCGTCCTATGCAATTAATATTGGCTGCTTTGGGTGGCTGCAGTTCGGTAGATATCATTTCAATTTTGAGAAAACAAAAACAAGAATTAGAATCGGTTGAGATTGAAGTGAACGGAGATAGAGAGCCAGTTGGAATTGAAGGCTATTCTTTATTCAAAACTATTGAAGTGCATTTTATCTTAAAAGGTAATGTGGATAAAGATAAAGTGGATAGAGCTGTGAAATTATCGATGGAAAAATATTGTTCGGTTACTAAAACTTTAGAACCAACAGCAAAAATTACTTATAAGGTTACTTTAAATTAAAGAATATTTAACCGCAAAGAAACAAAGAAAAAGCAAAGAATACAGAGGTTAATAAAATGTGAGAACAAACTCTGCGACCTCTGCGAAAAATGCTCAGCGATCTCTGCGGTTAGAACAAAATAATATTATGGAAAATAAACAATTTGAAACACAAGCTATCAGAGCACAATTAGAGCGTACAGATTACAATGAACATTCAGCTCCTTTATTTTTAACCTCTAGTTTTGTATTTGATACGGCTGAAGAAATGCGTGCGGCTTTTAATGAAGAGTCGGATGATTTTATTTACTCTCGTTATGTAAATCCAAACACAAGTGAGTTTATTAATAAGGTTTGTTTGTTAGAAGGTGCTGAAGCAGGCTTTGCAACAGCAACTGGTATGGCTGCTATCTTCACGACGTTTATGTCTATTTTAAAATCAGGAGATCATGTCGTGTCTTGTTCTTCTGTTTTTGGTGCGACGCACGCCGTATTTACAAAGTATTTTCCTAAATGGAATATTTCTTATTCGTATTTTAATACAAATTCTGTTGAGGACATTGAAAAGTTAATTAAGCCTGAAACTAAATTTATTTATTTAGAAACGCCTACGAATCCTGCTATTGAATTAATTGATTTGGAATTGGTAGCAGCAGTGGCTAAACAACATAATATTTTATTAATTGTAGATAATTGCTTTGCAACTCCATATTTACAAAATCCTATTAAGTATGGTGCAGATTTAGTAATTCATTCTGCTACTAAATATATGGATGGACAAGGTCGTGTACTTGGCGGAATTGTAGTGGGTAAGAAAGAATTAGTTCATGATATTTATTTATTTGGTCGTTTAACCGGCCCATCGATGAGTCCGTTTAATGCTTGGGTGTTAAGTAAAAGTTTAGAAACTTTGGCATTGCGTATGGACAGACATTGTGAGAATGCATTATACATTGCACAAAAACTGGAAGGACATACTCAATTAGAAAATGTTTCCTATCCATTCTTGCCATCTCATCCTCATCATACGATCGCTAAAAAACAAATGAAAGCTGGTGGGGGTATTATTACTTTAACATTAAAAGTCGGTTATGAAGCAGCAAAGCAATTTTTAGATAAACTGCAAATGATTAAAATATCACCAAACTTGGGAGATGCTAGAAGTATTGTGACTCACCCAGCATCGTCAACTCATTGTAAGTTAAGTGAAGAAGAACGATTAAAAGTAGGAATCACTCCTGGTTTAATTCGCGTATCGATTGGATTAGAAAACAAAGAAGATATATTAAATGATTTATTAAGTGCTTTGAAATAATTGCGTGAGGGATACTCTCAAAAAATAAAAATGAACAACATAAAAGAACTCATAAAAGATAAATCACCCGAAGAAGCTATGGCGCTATTAGCAAACGAGTTCCCTGGAAGAGTTGTGTTCTCTACTAGCTTAGGCTATGAAGACCAAGTGATTTCTCATTTTATATTTTCAAATAAATTACCTATTGAAGTTTTTACTTTAGATACAGGTCGTTTATTTAACGAAACGTATTCTGTTTTAAATAGCACATTAGAAAGATATAAAACACCAATTAAGGTTTTATATCCTCAAACAGAAGCCTTAGAAAAATTAGTATCTGAAAAAGGCCCCATTAGTTTTTACGAAAGTTTGGAGAATAGAAAAGAGTGCTGTTATATCAGAAAAGTAGAACCATTAAAGCGTGCTTTAAAAGGAAATTCTATTTGGATAACTGGCATTAGAGCTGAACAGTCTGATAACAGACAAGATATGCCAAATTTAGAATGGGACGAGGCTAATCAAATCGTCAAATTTCATCCGATTTTAAATTGGTCCTTAGATGAAGTGAAAGCTTATATTTTTAAACACAATATTCCATACAACCCGCTACATGATAAAGGATTCGTCAGTATAGGTTGTGCGCCTTGCACGAGAGCTGTCAAAGAAGGAGAAGACTTTAGAGCAGGTCGCTGGTGGTGGGAACAAAATGATAAAAAGGAATGTGGATTGCATTCAAGATAAAGAAGAAATTATGAAAAATAAAGATTACTTAGATGAATTAGAAGCAGAAGCAATATACATTCTGCGTGAAGTTGCTGGACAATTTGATAGACCCGCTTTACTTTTTAGTGGCGGTAAGGATAGTATTTGCTTAGTGCATTTGGCATTGAAGGCATTTCGTCCTGGTAAATTTCCATTCCCATTAGTGCATGTGGATACGGGACATAACTTTGAAGAAGCGATTACCTATCGTGATAATTTAGCTAAACAGTTAGATGAAAAATTAATTGTTCGCTATGTTACTGATACCATAAAAGCAAAGAAATTACAAGACGGTAAAGGAAAATTTCCAAGTCGTAATGGTTTGCAAACATATACCTTGTTGGATGTGATTGAGGAATTTGAGTTTGATGCTTGTATTGGTGGTGCTCGAAGAGATGAAGAAAAAGCGAGAGCAAAGGAACGTATTTTCTCAGTTCGTGATGAGTTTGGACAATGGGATCCAAAAATGCAACGCCCCGAGTTATGGAATATTTATAATGGTAAAGTCAATAAAGGGGAAAATGTGCGTGTATTTCCTATCAGTAACTGGACTGAGTTAGACGTGTGGAATTATATTAAACGTGAAAAGATTGAATTGCCTTCTATTTATTTTACACACGAACGTGAATGTATCTTAACAGAAAACGGACAGTTAATGAACACGAACGAATTTGTGACGATTGAAGAAAAAGATGTGATTGTGAAAAAGAAGGTTCGCTATAGAACTGTTGGAGACATGACTTGTACAGCTGCTGTTGAAAGCGAAGCTTACACCGTTGATGATATTATTAAAGAATTAAAAGAAGCAAAAATTAGTGAGCGTGGAGCTACTCGTATGGATGATAGAGTAAGCGAAGCTGCTATGGAAGATAGAAAAAAAGGAGGATATTTTTAATTATGGATTTATTAAGATTTTTTACAGCAGGTAACGTCGATGATGGCAAAAGCACATTGATTGGTCGTTTGTTATACGATAGCAATTCTATCTCAACAGATATTATTGAAACATTAACTCGTCAGAGCAAAACAACGGGAACGAATACAGAAATTGATTTGGCTTTATTGACCGATGGTTTAAGAGCGGAGCGTGAGCAGGGTATTACGATTGATGTGGCTTATAAATATTTCAGTACCGATAAACGCAAGTTTATTATTGCTGATACTCCAGGGCATATTCAATATACACGTAATATGTTTACTGGCGCCTCTAATGCTAATTTGGCAATCATATTGGTAGATGCTCGTAATGGTATTACTGATCAAACTAAACGTCACAGTATTATCTCTGCAATTTTGGGAATGCCTCATGTATTGGTGTGCATTAATAAAATGGATTTGGTGGATTACTCAGAAGAGAAGTATAAGCAAATAGAAAGTGATTATTTAACCTTTGCTAAACAATTGAATTTAAAAGATATTTCTTTTATTCCTGCAAGTGCATTGGCTGGAGACAACGTGGTGACTAAGTCTGATAAAATGTCTTGGTACAAAGGAAAACCTTTATTAGAGTTTTTAGAAACCATTGAAATTGTAGAAGCAAAACAAACAGATGTATCTCGTTTTCAAGTGCAATATGTCATTCGTCCGCAAACCGATGACTTGCATGATTACCGTGGTTTTGCTGGTAGAGTCGTAAGTGGCTCTTATCAAAAAGGACAAAAAGTTACTGTCTTACCATCAGGTATTGAAACTACGATTGATAAAATTGAAGTGAATCAACAAGAAGTTGATGTGGCCGAGACTAATACACCAGTAGTATTACATTTAAAAGACGATGTAGATATTAGTAGAGGAAATTCTATTGTTCCATCAGAACATTTGCCTAAAACAGAAAAAGAAGTAACTGCTACAATTTGCTGGATGGATAATGCAGCTTATATACCTGGTCAAAAAATTCTCCTGCAACAAAATAGTTTTAGAACTAAAGCCGTAGTAAAAGAAGTGATTAGTAAAATCGATATTCATTCATTTACAGAACTAGAAAGTGACGGTGCGATGAAGCTCAATGATATTTGTAAAGTGTTAATTAAAACCGCCGAACCCATTAGTTTTGATAGTTATGCTGATAACAGAAATTCGGGTTCTTTTATTTTAATTAATGAAAACACAAACAATACTATTGCTGCTGGAACGATAGATTAATACTATGACTGATAAAGAATTAATTAACAAACTTTAAAAAAATAGAAATACAACCAATTACAAAGGGCAAAGACGGTTGGGAATTTGTCCAAGCTTATGTAGTGTCTTATAATAAACAAAATGTTTATAGGTGGGGTTTAAAAAAAAGTAAATTAACTTGTCTAAACTTAAATAGTACATTATTAAATTTATTAAGCGAACGAATCATTCGCTTTTTTTATGCTTAATATTTACACTTTTATCTATTGTGGGGAATATAAATGATATTATGCCTTAAAAGTATTGTTATTACTATAAAGTTAATTTTAAAAAGTGGCTCCGGTAGGAATCGAACCTACATCAAACGTTTAGGAAACGCTTATTCTATCCATTGAACTACGGTGCCAGTAGAAATTTTAAATTTAATTATTTGTATGTAATAGTTTTTATAATTACATACATTGTTTTGGAAACGCTTATTCTATCCCCGCCCGAACGACCAACGTTCTGGTCGGGTGAGCATTGAACTACGTTGCCAATCATTATGTAAAGTTAAACAAAGGAAATTAATCAGATACATTTATTTTAGTCTTTAAGTATCGTCTTCCTGCGGCTGTTTTAAAATATCTCTCTCTTTTAATAGCATCATCTAAATTATCAAACGTTTCATAATATACCAGAGAATATGGAATGCCATTTTTAATGGACTTAGTTAATCCAGCATTATGTTGTTTCAATCGTGTTTCGAGATCTTGACAATGTCCTTTATAAAAAGAATTGTTTATTTTACTTTGAATAACGTAGGCAAAAAACATATAATTAATTTTATTCTATCCCCGCCCGAACGACTCTCGTTCTGGTCGGGCGGGCATTGAACTACGGTGCCAATCATCTTTTTAGATGATTTTGATATAAAGTTACCTAAAATGCTTTTAAAACAAAAAAGCCACCCTACTATTTAGTGGATGGCTTTTGCTCCCTCTCCTGGGCTCGAACCAGGGACCCCATGATTAACAGTCATGTGCTCTAACCAGCTGAGCTAAGAGGGAATCATTATTCTGGTTATATAAATGTTAAAGAACAGTTTTTTTAATGCTTTTCCTTGTAAGGGAGGGCAAATTTAATATCTATTTTGTAAATAAACAATATATTTGTGAAAATATTTAATCTTTTTTTATGAGTCTATTAGTAGTAGGTACAGTAGCGTTTGATGCTATCGAAACACCTTTCGGGAAAACCGATAAAATTGTTGGTGGAGCAGCTAGTTACATAGCTTTAGCGTCTTCTTACTTTACAAAAGAAATAAACCTAGTATCAGTTGTTGGGGACGATTTTCCTCAAGAATTTATGAATACACTTAAGGGTCAAGGAGTTAATTTGGATGGATTACAAATCAAACAAGGCGAAAAATCGTTTTTTTGGAGTGGTCGTTACCATAATGACATGAATTCCCGTGATACTTTAGATACTCAGTTGAATGTTTTAGGTGATTTTGATCCAATTGTCCCAGAAGCATACAAAAATTGCGAATTTTTAATGTTAGGTAACTTAATGCCTGCTGTTCAACAAAAGGTATTGTCTCAGTTATCTAAACGTCCAAAATTAATCGTATTAGATACAATGAATTTTTGGATGGACATCGCCATGCCTGAATTAATGGAAACATTAAAAGGAATTGATGTGTTAACCATCAATGATTCTGAAGCTCGTCAGTTATCTGGAGAATATTCTTTAGTAAAAGCGGCTCAAAAAATCTTAGCAATGGGACCAAAAGTATTGGTAATTAAAAAAGGTGAGCATGGCGCTTTATTATTTAATAAAGAAGAAGTGTTTTTTGCACCAGCTTTACCTTTAGAAGATGTGTTTGATCCAACAGGAGCAGGAGATAGTTTTGCGGGCGGATTTATAGGTTATTTAGCTAAAACAAAAGATATTAGTTTCGAGAATATGAAACGTGCTATTATTTTTGGTTCTGCTATGGCTAGTTTCACGGTTGAAAAATTTGGAACAGAACGTTTAATTGGTTTATCTCAAGAAGATGTAGCTAATAGAGTTCAGGAATTTGTTGATTTAGTTCAATTTGATATCTCTTTAGTATAATTATCGCATTATTTAAAAAGCCCTCTATTGAAAAATAGGGGGCTTTTTATTTTAGATAAATCACAATTTATAAATTATCTTAGCGTTAAATAGATAAGCTTGAAGTTAGTAAGTATTATAATAATATGTTTAGTTTTTGGTTGTTCGTTTATGATTCAATCAAACGATGCTCCTTTACAAATTTCTTTTATCGAAAAAAATTCTCATGTAGAGATTGATGCCTTTGGAAATATATACGTTATCAATGATAATGAAATTGTGAAGTACAATGTTGATGGCGTTTTGCAGAAAAAATTCAGCACCAAACGTTACGGGAATATAGATTTTGTAGACGCGATGAATCCTTTGAAGATTTTGGTATACTATAAAGATTTTCAACAAATTTTATTTTTAGATAATCAGTTAACTGCATCTAGTAATATGATTTCATTAGAGTCGCTTGGGCACGAACAAAGCAGTTTGGTTTGCTCATCATCTAATAATAGTTTTTGGATTTATGATAAACAAAACAATGAATTATGCAGATTTGACTCTGAGCTAAAGTCTTTGGTTAAGACAGGAAACTTAAAACGTATTTTAGATGTTGATATGAAGCCAAATTATATGCAAGAGCATAATAATTATGTGTATTTGAACTGTCCAAGCGAAGGAATTTTAGTGTTTGATATTTACGGAACATTTTATAAAACCATTCCGCTTAAAAATTTAAAAGAATTTAATGTAGTAAATGGCGACGTATTTTATTATGATAATTATCGTTTAAAGCAATATCAAGCACAAACGTTTAATACCATCGAAAAGCAATTTACAGATACATTGATTTCTAATGTGATTTGGCAAAACAATAAAATCTATAAAATTTATCAAGATTCTTTAGTGGTAGAGTAAATGCCCCCAGTTTTCTAAAAATTTGTATTTTTAGCTTATGATTAGATATTTATTACTTTTTGTATTTGCTATACTATTTTCTTTTACATCTTTAGCTCAAAACATATACACTCAAACAGTAAGAGGTCAGATAGTTGATAAAGTGTCTTCAGTAGGCTTGCCAGGCGTAGTGGTGCGTTTAAAAAACGACTCTACAAAAAAGCATGTGGTTACAACAGATGCCAATGGATATTTTAAATTAGAAGGTATTGCGGTTGGACGTCGTTCATTTATTGTATCCATGTTTGGTTATAATACAGTGCCTTTAAATGACATCATCGTGTCTTCTGGTAAAGAAACTTTCTTTACCATTGAGTTAGAAGAATCTTTAGTGCAGATGGATGAAGTGGTTGTGAATGCTGATGAACAAAAAGATGTGGTGGCCAATATGCAAGCGGTAAATGTAAAAACATTTAGTATTGAAGAAACAGAGCGTTATCCTGGTTCTCGACAAGATCCCGCGCGTATGGCATCCAATTTTGCAGGAGTTCAAGGCACTAATGATAGTAGAAATGATATTGTAGTACGCGGAAATTCGCCATCAGGTTTATTATGGCGATTGGAAGAAATTGATATCCCTAATCCCAATCACTTTGCAGTAGCAGGTTCGGCAGGTGGGCCAACAGCTATTATTAATAATAAATATTTAGCTAACTCAGAGTTTTATACAGGGGCTTTTCCGGCAAATTATGGTAATGCCTTAGGTGGAGTGTTTGATTTAAAGATGCGTAATGGAAATAATCAAAAACATGAACGTACGTTTCAGTTTGGTTTATTAGGCACTGAATTAGCGTTTGAAGGCCCAATTAATAAAGAAAAAGGAAGTAGTTATTTTATTAACTATAGATATTCCACACTTAAAATGCTATCTGGTTTAAATATTAAATTAGGGACAAGTGCTGTACCTCAATATCAAGATGGAGCTTTTCGTTTTAATTTTCCAACTAAAAAAGCAGGAATATTTTCTTTAAGTGGAATTGGAGGATTAAGCAGTATTAAAATTATTTTAAGTTCTCAAACCGAAAGGCCAAAAGAATTATATGGCGATTTGAATCGCGATCAATATTTTGCATCGAGTATGGGTGTAGCTATTTTAAACCATGCTTATTCGTTTAATAGTAGAACCTTAATGAAAACATCAATTGCATATAGTGGTCAAGGTTTAAACGTTGATCATTACTTAGTATTGAGAGATGAAAATTTTAAGCCAAATGATACTTTGCCGCAAATTTTAGGCTATAATTTTTTAGAAACTAAAACAACTTTGGCTTGGTATGTAAAACATAAAATCAACCCTAAGAATAGTTTTAAAGTGGGTTTTTTTGCTAATCTATTTCATGTTGATTTTTATGATCAAGCGAAGATTAATTCAAGATACGATACCATTGCTCAAGCAATTAACGATAAGCCATTTAAAACAAGAATAAATGCAAAGGCAGACTTCTATTTATTGCAACCTTATCTTGCTTTTGTGCATAAATTCAACGAAAAATGGAGCACTAATTTAGGAGTGTTTGCACAATACCTAACTCTAAGTAATAGTTGGGTGGTAGAACCAAGAGCTAGTTTACGTTATCAATTTAAATCAAATCAATCCTTAAGTTTAGCCTATGGTATGCACAGCCAAATGCAACCAACTTATTTATATTTTGCTGCACCTGATAGTTTAGTAAGAGATGGTAAAACATATACGAATCCAACAAAACAATTAGACAATAAAAATTTAGGATTTAGCAAAAGTCAACATGCTGTATTAGGCTATGATTTACAAATTTCCAAATACTTCAGAACAAAGTTAGAGGCCTACTATCAATATTTATGGGATATTCCAGTATATGCAGTTCCTTCAAGTGTATCTCTGCTTAATAGAGGGGCTAGTTTCAATCGTTTCTTTCCAATTTATACCATGGAAAATAAAGGAACGGGTTATAATTATGGTTTAGAGTTTACTTTGGAGAAATCATTTAGCAAACATTATTTCTTTTTATACTCAGCGAGTTTATTTGATAGCAAATACACAGGAAGTAATGGAAAAACATTTGATACAGATTTTAACGGACAATACATGATGAATTTATTAGCTGGTTTAGAATATGAAATTGGTAAATCAAAAAAGAACTCCATTAATGTTTCTTCTAAATTTACGTATGGTGGCGGCAAGCGTTATTCTCCAGTAGATGTAGCAGCAAGCAATGCAGTAATGGATGTGGTAGCGGATAATGACAAAGTAAACACATTACAATTTAATCCATACAATCGTTTGGATTTGAGAATTGCCTATAAAATAAATAAGAAAAAAGCGACATATGAAATCGCCTTAGATTTAGTAAATATTATGAATACTAAAAACGTATTAGCCTTAAGTTACGCACCTGATCCTGCAAACATTAATGCTGACCCATTAATTAAAAATTATCAATTAGGATTTTTGCCATTATTTTATGTTAAGGTTGATTTCTAAAGAATTAATTATTCTTTTTAGTTGCTTTGCGTTTTCTTTAAAAGCACAAGTGATTAATATTGAAAACAAGCGTTTTTTGAACGATACCAATGGTTGGGTGGGTAATGTTGATTTTAATTTCAATATATTTAATAATACACAACAGGTGTTGCAATTTTCAAATGCCATTCGAGTGCAATATCAAAAAAATAGAAGTCGTTTTATTTTATTAAATGATTTAAATTTTATAAAAGCGGGCAATACTGATTTTGCTAATGCGGGGTATCAGCATTTTAGATATAATTACAAAGTGAGTAAATGGATTACACTAGAAGTATTTACTCAAACTCAGTATAATCCTGTTTTGAAACTGGATTTTAGGTATTTGTTAGGTGCTGGCCCGAGATTAAAATTATTGAAAAAGGAAAATGCG
>Ga0208628_1000177_pt1 | contig 38792 bp, 36 predicted proteins | sample LakWasMet16_LOW5_2_FD_183864 | JGI IMG/M metagenome (GOLD analysis project Ga0208628, IMG submission 183864) | Freshwater sediment methanotrophic microbial communities from Lake Washington under simulated oxygen tension - Sediment Metagenome... | ecosystem: Environmental > Aquatic > Freshwater >... | reverse complement strand
GCGCGTTTTCGATTTTCGACAGCCGTGGCGCGCAGGACCTGGCAAGATTGAAAGACTTCATGCAACGCACCGAAAACAGGAATCGCAAAGTGATACTGATTGGCCATGCGGAGAAGCAATCATCCAATTACATGGCGAACTCGGTCAGTAATGAATATGCCGATCTGGTTGCAACATCGCTTATGGAGATTGGCATCAATCCGATGCGTGTGAGAGGTGTAGGGTACAGCCTGCCGCTAACGTTGGCCGGTAACGGCGTTTATCGAAACCGACGCGTGGATATCTGGTTGCGCTAAGCGTTCAGTCCTTTTCGTGAGGCCTGCGCTGTTTCTCTGTCGCACGTTTTATTTTTTTAAGCTGGAGTTCGGCCTCGGTTTTTTCAACAAGGCCAATCCAGCATTTGTCATTGCTGCTGGCGGATACAATCCCGCCGTTGACAACCAATACATCCGAAATGACGGATGACGAGTCCATTCGCACGTAGGTTCTGGATTTTGCTGCAACGGTTACATGAATATTGCCGCACTCGATATTCCACCAATCGTCGCGTATGGGTGTTATCAGGTATTCACCAGGCTTCACACTTAGCTCCATGAATCTGTTATTCCTGAGCTCGCCAATGATGGTTTCATTCACCTTGATGTTTGGTGACCCGGCTAGATTGGCAAGCCGGGACGGTCGATAGAGTACAATAGTTCCATTGTCCGGCTCAGTGACCGTGGCGGATTTTTCGTAAACGATTTTCATGTTTTCAACGGCATCCATTGGCATCTTTTTGTCAGAAAGTTGCCCGGTTTCATCGGCATTGACCGCCAAGCCTTGCAAACAAAGAAAAATTGCAAGCGATATGGATTTCATCGTTACGTCTTTCATCTATTTGCCAAGTTTTACCATCACCGCTTTAAGCGCTTCCTGCGTATCGGCGGAATACCAGCCAGACACGAACATTTCAAGGTCGGCATCCTTGAATGACGATAATGCATTCACGACATCGGCACGCGCAATTTTTCGCGTCGCCAGCATCGGTGTCGATGGCAGGGCGAGGGTGGCATCAAGCCAGACTTTCGCGGTATCGACAACGTTTGCCTGATCGCAAAGTACGTCGACCAGCCCAATCTGGTGTGCGTGCTCCGATTCAATCATCGCGCCGGCAACGATCAAGCGTTCCGCGCGCTGCGCGCCGACAACGCGACGCATTAAATATTGAATGGCTTCAGGAACTGCCAGACCTACCTGGGTTTCATTCAAGCCAATGCGGAAAGGACCATGTGCCATCACGCGGTAATCGCAGCAAAGTGCCAGTACGCAGCCGCCTGCGGGGTTGTGGCCCGAGATTGCGGCAGCCACTGGCACCGGTGAATTGGCCAGCGCACGGGCTGCATCAAAGAAGCGCGACCAACATTTCATCAGGCCGGCTTTATCGAGAGTCATCAAATACGGAACATCGAGTCCCCCGGAAAAAACTTTTTCACCACCCGATAAAATCAGGCCGCGCGCACCGTTGGCAGGCGCGGACTGAATCGCGGTAACCAGAGCATCCAGCAAATCAAAATTCAGGGCATTGACCGGCGGACGCGCCATTCTTATTTCATGAACCTGTCCGTGCTGGATTATCTCGATCATAGGTCGTTCTCAATTGGGAATTTTGACGTCGGCTGCCCAACGGTAGCGCACAGTGTAAGTCAAAGTGGTTTCGCTGTCGGCAGCTATCGGCACGTCGAAGCTGACGGTTTGTGCATTGCGTTTTTCGAACGGCACCGAACTCGACACCATTTCCCAATCGCTCCAGCGTGGCAGGCGCTCGCCGACGCGTATGGTCGTTGCCTGGGCTTTTGAATTGATCAGCTTGATGCTGACGCGTTCAGTCATGGTGCGGCCATCACGGTCGATTTTGAAGTCCTCGCGGGTGCGGGTCGATTTCAGGTCAAACACATTGCCGATTTGCAGGGTAACGTCCTGATTGGCGGTGGTGTGACCGATATTCGCTTCGCCGAGGAAATCCTTGCCGTCGAACATGCGGACGCGACCTGCAGGCAGAGGTACGCCCAATCCGGCCGCTTTGCTGTTCTTGAAACGCAGGGTGGCCAGCACCGGTAATTCCTGTCCTTCGCCGGCACCGTAATTCTCGTCGATGATCGGATACGGCGGCATCCAGTCGCCGGTGCTGTAATTGGTTTCGTAGCGACGTTCGCAAGCGATATTGTTCGCGGCATTGACCAAGGGCAAACGCTGCACGCTGCCTTGCGGTAATGAACCGGCATTCGGCAATTTATAAGCCTGATATTCACCGGAAGCCTGAGCATCGGGAGCGCCATCGGCCAGCATGCCTTTTTGCATGCGTGGAGCTGCCGCCATCATCATTTGCGGCCCGGCTGACGGAGCGCGATTCGGTTGTCCGGCCACCAGCGTCAGCATGACGCTATTGAAATCGGCGCCGGACCGATTCACCACCATCGCAGCACCTTCGATATCCATTTTGCAGTCTTTGCCGAAACCGTTCGCATTCACCAGGTATTCCGCGCGCCATGCCAGACCGGACGTCGCATACGACAGCGCAAAATTTTCACGGCCCGAATTCGAATTGCCGATCGTCCAGCGCATCGTGGGTTCGTTTACGACACCGTCGGGCATGCGCGGCAGTTCGAAGCTGGCATAGTTCGATAGCACCTTGATGCGGCCATCGGCGAGTTTCAGAGTCAGACCGTTTCCAGCTGACATCAATTGGCCGGTATAGGTTTGACGGTCATTGCCGACCGCTTGTTCAACCGTGACGGTTTGACCCAATGCGCGGCGAAGTAATTCGTCCTGGCCGGCAATCGCGAAATCAAAACGTTGGCCACGCACTTTCGCGCTGCCATCGGGGCGGAGCACCAGCGAGCTGGAGTCCATGCCGCGTGGCAAACCGCCAAGTGAAACCTCGTTGTCACCGGCCTTGAGATCAAAGCCGATTTTCCGTTCGAACAAGGCAAAGCCGGGGCCGCCGGAATTTGCTTCAGACTGGGCTACGGATTCGTAATCGCCGCTATAGATGGTCAGGGAGCCGTCGGCGGCTTGCGTGCTATTGCTCATGATGGCGAGGCCTAAAGTGGTGGATGCAGCAAGAAGATTGATTTTCATAAACACTCCGTTCTCAGATAAAAGTATCATAGGCCCATGAACGGACGACAACTTTATTCAGGGCTACTTTCACTGCTGCTCGCTTCAGCTTCGGTTACGTGTCTTGCTGATACCGCAGCCAAGCCACATTCTGCAAAAAATACGCAGCAATGCATGCCTGTCATTCAGCAGGCATGGATACGCAGCGCGCCACCGGGGGCTCAAACTCTCGCCGGTTATTTGATATTGAAGAATCCCTGCAAGACCAGTGTCCGGGTTGTCGATGTCGAAAGCAGGGATTTCGGCATGCCGATGATTCATCGCACCGTTGTCGAGAACGGCATTAGCAAGATGCGAGATCCGGGTGTTCTGGAAGTCAAACCGGGTGCTTCATTGAAATTCGAAGCCGGTGGGCTGCATATCATGTTGATGCAACCTCTGCGCGCACTGAAAGAAGGCGACAAGGCGGGTGTGCGTTTGGTGTTGGCGGATGGCCGCAAAGTCTATGCGGAATTTCCGGTTTTGAAGCAAGCCCCAAAAACGTAGGAGCCCGCTCAAGCATTGAGCGCAGCGAAATGCATTTGAACTGGCGAAAAATCCCGATAAATATCGCCAGCTCTGTGTGTATTTCGCTGCGCGAACTACACAGAGCGGGCTCCTACAACAATCAATCCCTGCAGGCGTTCAACACATTCTCGGGCAAAGGCACCGTGCTGCCACTCGCCGCATTCACCCACACCATGATCGTATGGCCATCGGCATAAACGATATTCGCATCTGAAGCCGATGTAATGCGATGTGCAAGCTTCAAACTTTTCGTGCCGATATGTTCGCAAAACAATTCGACGTGTATTTTTTCCGGCCAGGAAATCGGTTTTTTGTAATTGTTCTGGATCGCGGCAAGAATCGGTGCGCAATCGGCATCGGCCCAGTTATCTACCAGTGATTTGAACCATTGCACGCGGGCTTCTTCGATAAAACGCAGATAACCCGTGTTGTTCACATGATTGAATGCATCCAGATCGCCCCAGCGGATATCCATTTCTATTTTGTAGAGTGGCTTCATGCGGTTTTTTTCCGTTTGACGGTTTTTACCGGTTTGCTTTCGGAAGCTTCCAGCATTTTTGCCAGAAAGCGACCGGTATGTGATGCCGGGTTTTGTGCGACATCTTCCGGCGTGCCCTGTGCGATGATTTGACCGCCGCGATGGCCACCTTCCGGACCAAGATCGATAATCCAATCCGCTGTTTTGATCACGTCCAGATTGTGTTCGATCACGACAATCGTGTTGCCGTCGTCGCGCAACTTGTGTAGCACGGCCAGCAAATGTTCGATGTCGTGGAAGTGTAGGCCGGTGGTCGGTTCGTCGAGAATATAAAGCGTTTGCCCGGTATCGCGGCGCGACAATTCTTTCGACAACTTCACGCGTTGTGCTTCACCACCGGACAAGGTGGTCGCGCTTTGGCCGAGCTTGATGTAACTCAAGCCGACATCCATTAATGTTTCGAGTTTTCTTGCCAAGGTCGGCACCGGCTCGAATAATTTGAGCGCGTCTTCGACCGTCATTTGCAGAATGTCGTGAACGTTGTAACCCTTATACAAAATTTCCAGCGTTTCTCGGTTGTAGCGTTTGCCGTGGCAGACGTCGCAAGGAACGTACACATCCGGCAGGAAGTGCATTTCCACCTTGATCAAGCCATCACCCTGGCAGGCTTCACAGCGGCCGCCGCGAACATTGAAACTGAAACGTCCCGGAGAATAGCCGCGCGCACGGGCTTCAGGAACCTGTGCAAATAACTCACGCAACGGTGTAAACAAGCCGGTGTAAGTTGCAGGATTCGAACGCGGCGTACGGCCAATCGGCGATTGGTCGATATCGACGACCTTGTCAAACAGCTCAATGCCATGTACTTCGCGATAAGGTGAAATGGTGTGTGAGGCGCCGTTTAATTCGTTGGCCGCGATGTGATATAGCGTGTCGTTGATCAGCGTTGATTTTCCTGAGCCGGATACGCCGGTAATCGCGACAAATAACCCCGCAGGAATTTCCAGATCGACGTTTTTCAGGTTGTTGCCGGTGGCGCCGAGCAACTTCAGCGACATTTTCGGTTTCGCCTTGTGGCGTACTTTCGGTATTTCAATTTTCATCCGGCCGGACAAATACGCACCCGTCAACGAGCGGGGCGCTTTCAAAATATCGTCAATCGTTCCCTGCGCAATAATTTCACCGCCGTGCACGCCGGCACCGGGACCGATATCCACGACATGATCGGCAAGGCGAATCGCATCTTCATCATGCTCCACAACGATTACGGTGTTGCCCATGTCACGCAGGCGCGTGAGTGTGCCGAGAAGGCGTTCGTTATCGCGTTGATGTAAACCAATCGAGGGTTCGTCGAGTACATACATCACGCCGACGAGGCCGGCACCAATTTGCGAGGCGAGGCGAATACGCTGGGCTTCGCCACCTGATAAGGAATCGGCCTTGCGTTCAAGCGTCAGATAATCGAGCCCGACATCCATCAGGAAGCGAAGGCGATCATGGATTTCCTTGACGATCTTGACCGCGATTTCGCCGCGCCAGCCGCTGAGTTTCAATTGAGTGAAGAAAGCGATGGTTTCGTCAATCGGCCAACGTGTAATTTCGGACAAGGTTTTGTTTGCAACCGTTACGCTGCGGGCGGCTTTGTTTAAACGCGCGCCATTGCAGGTCGGGCAGGGCTGTACGCTGATGAATTTCGACAACTCTTCTTTTACGGCCTGCGATTCGGTTTCGCGGAAACGACGATCCAGATTCGGCACGATACCTTCGAATTTGTGCTTGCGCTGCGTACGTCCGCCGGATTCCGTCAGATAGGTGAAAGAAATAATGTCTTCGCCGCTACCAAACAGGATGGCATCGCGAATCTTTTCCGGAAGCTTCTGCCAGGGCGTATCGACATCGAAAGCATAATGCTTGGCCAGCGAAGCGATCAGCTGGAAATAATAGGCATTGCGACGATCCCAGCCGCGTACTGCGCCGGCGGCAAGGCTTAACTCTGGATGCACGACGACACGGCCCGGATCAAAGAAATCCTTGATGCCCAAGCCGTCACAGGACGGGCAGGCGCCCATCGGCGAATTGAAGGAAAACAGGCGCGGCTCGAGTTCCGGCAAAGAAAAATCACAGACTGGGCAGGAAAATTTCGATGAAAACAAAATCGGTGCCGCTTTATCGTTATCGATTTCCATGACCGAAGCCATGCCGTCGCCGAGCTTGAGTGCAGTTTCGAAGCTTTCAGCCAAACGTTGCTTCAAATCGGCACGCGGTTTGAAACGGTCGATCACCGCTTCAATGGTGTGCTTGTTGCGCAGGCCGAGCGCAGGTACCTGGTCTATTTCATACAAGGCACCATTGACGCGAACTCGCACAAAACCCTGGGCGCGCAGTTGTTCGAAAACCTGTACATGCTCACCCTTGCGTTCGCGAATGACGGGAGCTAGCAGCATCAGGCGGGTGTCTTCGGGCAGCGCGAGCACGGCATCAACCATTTGGCTGACGGTTTGTGCTTCCAATGGAAAGCCGTGATCCGGGCATTTTGGCGAGCCGACCCGGGCAAACAATAGACGTAGATAATCGTAAATTTCGGTAATCGTGCCCACGGTCGAGCGCGGGTTATGCGAAGTCGATTTTTGTTCAATCGAGATAGCCGGGGATAAGCCTTCGATATGGTCGACATCGGGTTTTTCCATTACCGACAGGAATTGCCGGGCATAGGCAGAGAGCGATTCGACGTACCGGCGCTGGCCTTCGGCGTAAATGGTGTCAAAGGCCAGCGAACTTTTACCAGAGCCCGACAGGCCTGTAATGACAATCAGCTTGTCGCGCGGCAGATCAATATCAATGTTTTTCAGATTGTGGGTGCGGGCACCGCGAATACTAATCTTGTCCATGCGCCTGACGGGTTTGGGGGAACACGGTAGTTTACCAGAGCAGTGTCTTTGGCTTGTGACTGTTTGTTAGCCAAGACTCGGGACTCGGGGCAAAGTCCCCTCCCCCGCGCTTTTACGGGGGAGGTTAGGGAGGGGGCAAAAACTGCGGTGGGGTCAAAAAACTGCGACCAAATCCGCTTTTTACTGTAAATCCGCCCCTGATTCCCGGATTTCGGCCCAGCCCGAGTCTCGTTTTTCACACGAAGCTATTGAAACACAAGCCTTTTTGGCCCATAATTCCGCTCCTGTCCCGCGACCTCGGGCAGGTGTTTCCAAAATAACTACAGAGGAATTCCGGTCATGTACGCAGTTGTAATCACTGGCGGTAAACAATACCGCGTTATGAAAGGCGAAAGACTTCGCGTTGAAAAACTCGATGTCGAAGCAGGTAACAGCATCGATATTACCGATGTGTTGCTGGTTGGCAATGGCGAAACTATTACTGTCGGTACGCCGAAAGTAGCAGGCGCAGTTGTCAGCGCAAATATCTTATCCCACGGTCGTCTCGACAAAGTGACCATTGTGAAGTTCCGTCGTCGTAAGCACTATCGTAAACAGATGGGCCATCGTCAACACTACACAGAAATCGAAATCACCGGCATCACTGCCTAAGCTCAGGAGAAAACGTCATGGCACATAAAAAAGGCGTAGGCTCGTCACGCAACGGCCGCGATTCCAATCCAAAATACCTCGGCGTGAAAATGTTCGGCGGTCAAGCAATTGACGCGGGCAATATCATTGTTCGTCAACGTGGTACCGAGTTCCATCGCGGTGCAAACGTCGGCATGGGCCGCGACCACACTCTGTTCGCTCTCAAAGACGGCACAGTGAATTTCGCGATCAAAGGTCCGAACAAGCGTCGTACCGTCAGCGTTATTCCTGCAGAGTAATTCCTGCAGATAGCGCAACGCATAAGGCCCCGCTTGCGCGGGGTTTTTTGTTCCTGAAAGTTTCAGCAACGTCATCCTAAGAGTTAGTTAAAAATGAAATTCGTCGACGAAGCCATCATCACAGTATTTGCCGGTAACGGTGGGAACGGCTGCATCAGTTTTCGTCGCGAAAAATTCATTCCGCTCGGAGGCCCCGATGGCGGTGATGGCGGTAATGGCGGCAGCATCTGGCTCGAAGCCGACGAAAATCTCAGCACGCTGATCGATTTCCGTCACGATCGCCAATTCCGTGCGCAACATGGCCAGGGCGGCATGGGCCAGCAAAAATTCGGCAAGGCCGGCGACGACATCACCATTAAAGTGCCGGTCGGTACTTCGGTTACCAATGTGGCAACGGATGAGGTGATCGGTGATTTGACCGAACATGGTGCCCGCATGCTGGTAGCCACCGGTGGTGAAGGCGGCAAAGGCAATGTGCATTACAAGAGCTCGATGACGCGTGCGCCGCGTCGTGCCGGCAACGGCCTACCTGGCGAAGAACGCGATATCCGTCTTGAAATGAAATTGCTCGCAGATGTTGGGTTGCTGGGATTTCCGAATGCCGGTAAATCCACCTTCATTCGTGCCGTTTCTTCGGCCACACCGAAAGTAGCCGATTATCCATTCACGACCTTGTATCCGAATCTTGGCGTGGTCAGTGTTGAGGCATACCGCAGTTTCGTGATTGCCGATATTCCCGGTTTGATCGAGGGTGCGGCAGACGGTGCCGGTTTAGGCAGTCTTTTTTTACGCCACGTTCAACGTACACGCGTGTTGCTGCATCTGGTCGATATGGCACCGTTCGATGAAAGCATTAATCCTGCTGAACAGGTTCGCGCAATCGAAAACGAATTAAGAAAATACGATCCCGGCATGTTGGAGAAACCACGCTGGCTCGTATTGAACAAAGGCGATTTGCTGGACGATGAACAGCGTGCAGAACGCGCCGCTGCCATCGTCAAGGAACTCGACTGGAAAGATCCATGGTTTACCGTATCCGCCATTGGTCGCGACGGAACTTGGCCGATCATGCTGAAAATCCAGCAATTCTTCGATGATGAAAAACATGCCGCGCTTGAAGCTGCAGAAGATATCGCGGAACGCGAAGCGATGAAGCCGCGGTAAATAAATTCGTAGGAGGGCCCTTGGGCCCGACGTGGTCGCCCGCAAGCGGCCTCCTACGTTAGATGCTGAGTTGCAGCTTTGTCTCGAACGAACGTTCTTGTCCGGTAATAGGATCAACAAAAGCAATCCGCTGCGCCAGTAACTGCAACGGCTTTTCGTAATTATCCTGATCAGCTGCACGATGCACTGGGTAAATCAAATCATTCAAAATCGGAATCCCCAGCGCCGACATATGCGCACGCAGCTGATGTTTCTTTCCGGTAATCGGTTTTAACTGATAACGAGCCAATCCATCGCGTTGCTCCAACACTTCAATCAGTGTTTCGGAATTCGATTCGCCTTCGATTGCCTCCATTTGCATAAAGTTTTCGCTTTCCTGCAAACAGCTTTTATAAGTCATCGGGAATACCAAATCATTTCGATAAGGCGCAATCGCCTGATAGCATTTTTCGACTTTCTTGCTCAGGAATAAGCTCTGATATGCGCCACGGGTTTCCGGCTTGATCACGAATACGACAAGCCCTGCAGTTTCACGATCAATGCGATGCATCGGCACCAAAGCCTCGATGCCGGTTTTGCGTTTCAGGCGAACCAGAAGGGTTTCCTGCAAATAAATACCGGCCGGCATGACAGGCAGGAAGTGCGGTTTGTCGGCGATGATTAAATGTTCATCCTGAAACAGGATGCTTTCCTCGTACGGAATCGGTAGTTCGTTTTCAATCGACCGGTAATAAAAGATTTTCAGATGGTCTTGATAAGGACGATCCGGACAAACGGCTTCGCCATTCTCATCCATGACCAAACCGTTCTGCATTCGCGTTAACCATTCCTCGCGTGGAACCGCATCGAAGCGCTGCACCAGAAAATCCATGACCAGAAGCCAGTCGCCGACGGGCAGGGTAATCACGCTGGGGCCGACGCCGTCGCGTGTCGGCAGCATTAGTCGTTCGCCGCGGCTAGTTTTTTGGCGCGGTTCAAACGCCATTCGCCGTCAGGTTCGCCATCGTAAACATCTTCCAGCGTGGTATCGGTTTCTTGCAGATGAGTGTCAAGTGCAATGCGGTTATCGAACACGAAACACTCGCCTTGCCAGTCCTTTTCGGCATCCGGCATTTCCTTGAAATAATTCAGGATGCCGCCTTCCAGCTGGAATACCGGGATGTCCATATCCAGCATCCAAGCGCTGGTCTTTTCGCAGCGGATTCCGCCGGTGCAATACATCGCAACGCGTTTTCCGTCGGCTTTCCATTGATCGACATTCGCTTTCACATATTCCGGGAAGTCGCGGAAATTGCGCACACCGGGATCAATCGCATTCTTGAAGCGGCCCAGGCGGAATTCGAAACTGTTGCGGTTATCCAGCAGCACGACATCGTCTTGCGCAATCAGCTCGCGCCATTCCTGTGGACTTAAATTGGTGCCGGTCTTTGTCGTATCGACATCGGAAATACCGAGGGGAACGATTTCGGCTTTTTTGTGAACCTTCATTTTACCGAATGGCACGGTTTTGCAGGGGCTGCGCTTGAACACGATGCCTTCGAAAGCACCGGCAAAACGCGGATCGTTTTGCAGCGCATGTTCGAAACCGTCAATTGCCGGTTCCGAAGCCGCCAACATTCCGTTGATACCTTCGCTTGCTACCAGAATGCTGCCTTTCAATTCGGCAGTCAGTTCGCGCAAAACGTCGACCGCCGCATCGACATCTTCGATATGAATAAATTTATAGAAGGCAGTATGGATCAGGGCGTTGGTGTTCACGGCATGCTCGGAAAACATGGAAATACTCGGGGTTTATTTTGCGCCAGAAATGAAAAAGCCGCATCGCTGCGGCTTTGTTCAATCAATGCAGCTGCAATTAAGCGGCTTTCATTGCCTTGATGCGGGTGTTAATGCGACTCTTGTGGCGAGCGGCCTTGTTCTTGTGGATCAAACCACGAGCCGAGTAGCGGTCAAGAATTGGCACGGCAACTTTGTAAGCGGCTTCGGCAGCTACAACGTCATTGCCTTCGATGGCTTTGAGGATGCGTTTGACGGCAGTACGCAGCATCGAACGATGACTGGTGTTACGCGCATTACGGACGACAGCTTGCTTGGCGCGCTTTTTGGCAGATTTAATGTTGGCCACAGCGGGCTCCTGAACGTAAAATAGGGTTGGAAAGACTGCAAATTATGGCGGATTCATGGACTTGAGTCAATTACCTTGGGGCTTTTACCCCTTACATGGAGTAGTAGCGGCATGAGTCGTCCCAGTATGTTGCGTTCTCTGGTCTCTTTTACCGGGGGTACTTTCGTATCACGGATTCTGGGGCTGGTCAGGGAAGTCGTCATTTCCACGACCTTTGGGGCTAATGCAACCACCGATGCCTTCTGGGTCGCATTCAGAATTCCCAATTTCCTGCGCCGTTTATTCGCCGAGGGCTCGTTTTCGACCGCTTTTGTCCCGGTGTTGACCGAAATGAAGGAAAATGGCACCCATGAGGAGCTAAAACTCATGATTGCGCGGGTTTCCGGCACCTTGGGGGCCATTCTTCTGATCGTGACCGCGATTGGCGTTTTTTGCGCCCCGCAGGTCACCATGTTGTTTGCCCTGGGCTCTCAGGATGAGCCGGCCAAATTTCAGTTAACCTCGGATTTGCTGCGGATCACCTTTCCATTCCTGCTGTTTGTTTCGCTCACCGCGATGGCCGGCGGGGTACTGAACACCTTCCACCGATTCGCGATCCCGGCCATTACCCCGGTGATCATGAATGTCTGCATGATTCTGGGCGCGCTGTATTGGGCGCCGTATTTCAAGGTGCCGATTACCGCGCTGGCCTGGGCAATCCTGATTTCGGGTGTGCTTCAACTTTTGGTGCAATTGCCTGTTCTGATGAAACTGGATCTGTTGGCGATGCCGCGCTGGGGTTGGCGGGCACCGGAAGTGCAGAAAACATTGAAGCTGATGATCCCGACCTTGTTCGGTTCGTCGATCATGCAGGTCAATTTGTTGCTCGATACCTGGATCGCCTCGTTCCTGTTAACCGGTTCGCAAACCTGGTTATCGCAGAGCGATCGCCTGCTGGAATTTCCGCTCGGCATGTTTGGCGTGGCGCTCGGCACTGTGATTTTGCCATCACTTTCGAGGCATCATGTTTCCACCGACAAGGAAGGTTTCAACAAAGCCTTGGACTGGGGAATGCGGACCGCCTTGTTGATCTCTGTTCCGGCCATGCTGGGCTTGCTGTTATTGGCCAAACCATTGCTGATCACCCTCTATCAACACGGGCAATTCACCGCCTTCGATTCGCAAATGGCATCAATGTCGCTGGCGGCGCTCAGTTTTGGTCTGCCGGCTTTCGTACTGGTAAAAGTGGTATTGCCTGCTTTCTATGCGCGCCAGGACACTTCGACCCCGGTGCGAATGGGCATCATCGCGATGACCATGAACATGGTGTTCAATCTGATTCTGGTCGGCATTCTGTTTGCGCTTTGGCATAAGCCGGAAGATATGTCTGCTGGCTGGTTTGTCGCATTGTCCAAAGTGCCTGGATTGCATGCTGCATTGGGTCTGGCCAGCGCCTTGTCGAGCTATCTCAACTTGTTTCTGCTATGGCGCATCCTGAAGCGCGATGGGGTCTATCGGCCATTACCAGGCTGGGGCCGACACTGGCTTCGCCTGACTCTGAGCTCATTAGTCATGGTCGGCGTGTTGTTATTGGGCTTGCATTACTGGAATGACTGGAGCGCGTGGGGTGTCTGGCGTCGCATTACGATTCTTTCCTGCATGATTGGCGCCGGCGGCATTGCCTTTGTTGGGACCTTGTTTGCGACCGGCTTCAGGATTAACGATTTGCGCGCCGTTTAGGGCATCGGCGAGGCTATAATTGAGGCATGACGACTTTGTTTCGCGACGTTTCGGGCCAACCAGTATGCGGTCCGCAGGGAAGTGTGGTTTGTATCGGAGCATTTGATGGCCTGCATCGCGGGCATCAGGCACTGATCGAGCACACGCGCCAACGCGCGCGTGAATTAAACCGTGTTCTCGTTGCACTCAGTTTCGAGCCATTGCCGCGCGAATTCTTTTCGAAAGAAAATCCGCCGCCGCGTTTATTGTTGCCACGGGCGAAGTTCGAAGGCTTGGCGGCCTTGGGTTGTGATGTCGTCGGTTTATTGCGCTTCAATGCCAAGCTAAGTTCGATGAGCGCGGAAGACTTTATCGAGCAGGTGCTGGTACGCAAATTGAATGCGAAGGAAGTCTGGGTCGGACCCGAGTTCCGTTTCGGCAAGGGCCGACGTGGCGATATTACGATGTTGCAAACGCTTGGCGCTCAATTCGGATTCACCTCACACGAAATAACCCCGGTATTGCATGATGGTGAGCGTGTTTCCAGCACGCGTTTGCGTTTGCAATTATCGAGTGGCGATATGGTCGGCGCGGAAAAAGCACTCGGTCATCGTTACGCGATTGCCGGCAAAGTGGTTTACGGCAAGCAGCTTGGACGTCAGCTCGGTTATCCGACCGCGAATATCCGTTTGGCCGGAAAACACACGGCATTGCATGGCATTTATGCAACCTGGGTGCATGGCGTCGGCCCTGAAAAAATGGCTAGTGTTTCCAGTTTGGGAACGCGGCCGACCGTTGCCGGTGTCGAGCCATTGCTCGAAGCGCATCTGTTTGACTTCGATGGCAACCTCTACGGGAAACGCATTACCGTCGAGTTCGTTGCCAAGTTGCGCGATGAAGAAAAGTTCGACGGCTTGCCTGCATTGATCAAACAGATGGACCTGGATTCGCAAAAGGCCAGAAAAATTTTGCAGCATGATAAAAACGATAAAAAAGATATTGGAGTTAGCGCGTGAGTGACGTGAAAAAAGACTACAAACATACGATTTCCCTGCCTGACACCGCCTTCCCGATGCGCGGTGATTTGCCCAAGCGCGAGCCCGATATGCTCAAGCGCTGGCAAGACATGAACTGGTACGAAGCCATTCGTGAAAAAACCGGTACACGTGAAAAGAAATTTGTGCTGCATGATGGCCCGCCTTACGCCAATGGCTCGATTCATATCGGCCATGCCGTCAATAAAACACTGAAAGACATCGTGGTGAAATCGAAACTGCTTTCCGGTTTTGATGCGCCGTATGTGCCGGGTTGGGATTGCCATGGCCTGCCGATTGAATTGGCGGTCGAAAAGAAACACGGCAAGGTCGGCGACAAAATGGACGCGGCCACTTTCCGCCAGAAATGCCGCGAATACGCGAACGAACAAATCAACGGGCAATCGAAAGATTTCCAGCGTCTCGGTGTGTTGGGCAACTGGAAAAATCCGTACCGCACGATGGATTTCAAATTCGAAGCCGACATGCTGCGTTCGCTCGCGAAAATCATCGAGCGTGGCCATTTGGCGCGCGGCGCAAAACCGGTGCATTGGTGTTTCGATTGCGGTTCGGCATTGGCCGAAGCGGAAATCGAATATGCCGATAAGGTTTCGCCTGCCGTCGATGTCGCCTACGATGCGATTGATCCCAAAACGCTTGCTGGAAAATTCGGCGTCGATGCCGGTGATGCCATCGTCACGGTGCCGATCTGGACAACCACACCATGGACGTTGCCTGCCAGCCTGGCAGTAACGCTTGGCCCGGATCTCGATTACGTTTTGTTTGAAGGCTCGACGAGAAATGGGAAACGTGTTTTGCTCGTCATCGCGGAAGCCTTGAGCGAAGCCGTGGCAGCACGTTATGGTTTGGGTGAAGTGAATGTGCTTGGCCGCGCCAAAGGCGCTGCACTGGAATTGTTGCAACTTCAGCATCCGTTTTACTCACGCATCGTGCCGATCATCCTCGGCGATCATGTGACGATCGATGCCGGTACGGGTGCCGTACATACCGCGCCGGGCCATGGTCAAGAAGACTTCGCGGTCGGCCTGAAATACGGTCTGGAAGTTTTGAATCCGATCGACGGCAAAGGCGTGTATTTGCCGAACACCGAAATTTTCGCTGGCCAATATATCTGGAAAGCCAACGACACCATCGTCGCACTGCTTCAGGAACGCGGCGTGCTGCTGGCATCGGAAAAACTGACGCATAGTTATCCGCATTGCTGGCGCCATAAATCGCCGGTGGCATTCCGTGCTACGCCGCAATGGTTTATCTCGATGGATCAGGCGAATTTGCGTGCCGATGCGCTCGAATCGATCAAGAAGGTCGCCTGGATTCCGGAGTGGGGTGAAGCCCGTATCGTCGGCATGATCGATGGTCGTCCGGACTGGTGCATCTCGCGCCAACGCACCTGGGGCGTGCCGATTGCCTTGTTCATTCACAAGCAAACCGGCGAACCGCATCCGCGTTCGGTTGAGTTGATGCGAGAGGTTGCAAAACTTGTTGAAGAAAAAGGTGCCGATGCCTGGTACGCCATCGACCCGACGGAGTTTCTGGGCAGTGAAGCCGCCGATTACGATCAGGTAAAGGACATTCTTGATGTCTGGTTTGATTCCGGCGTTACGCACGAGTGCGTGCTCGCCGCGCGTGGTCATGATGGCTTGCACAAGCCTGCCGATTTGTATCTTGAAGGTTCCGATCAGCATCGTGGCTGGTTCCAGAGCTCGCTGCTGACCGGTATCGCGATGGACGGAGTTGCGCCTTATCGCCAAGTGTTGACGCATGGCTTCACGGTCGATGCACAAGGCAAGAAAATGTCCAAATCACTGGGCAATACCGTCGAGCCGCAAAAAGTGAATGACTCACTCGGTGCCGATGTATTGCGCCTGTGGATTGCCGCGACCGATTACCGCAACGAAATGTCGGTATCGGACGATATCCTCAAACGCAGTGCCGATGCCTATCGCCGTATTCGCAATACTTCGCGTTTCCTGCTGGGTAATCTGGCCGGTTTCGATCCGGAACAAAACCTGGTTCCGAATGAAAAAATGTTATTGCTGGATCAGTGGGCGGTTGCGCGCACGTTGACGGTGCAGGAAGAAATCATTGCCGCTTACGAGCGTTATGATTTTGCCGCCGTCGTCAGCAAGTTGCAGAACTTCTGCACGAACGATCTGGGTGCCTTGTATCTGGATGTCACCAAGGATCGTTTGTATACGATGCAGGTCGACAGTCTGGGTCGCCGCTCGGCACAAACCGCGATGTTCCATATTGCCGAAGCCTTTGTTCGCTGGATTGCACCGGTACTGAGTTTTACCGCCGATGAAATCTGGCACACGCTTCCAGGCAAACGTGAAGCGCATGTATTGATGGCAACCTGGTACGAAAATCTTCAGGCAATGCCAAGCGGCGCAGCTTTAAACACGGAAGACTTCGATGCCGTGTTTGCCGTACGTGATGCCGTCAGCAAAGTGCTTGAGCCAATGCGCGTCAATGGCGACATCGGAGCGTCTTTGCAGGCGGAAGTTGATGTCTTTGTCGATGATGCCATGCTGCAAAAACTGCAGCCGGTGTCCAATGAAGCCCGCTTCTTGTTCATCACTTCGCAATTGAATCTCAAGCCCTTGTCGGCAAAAATTGAGCAGGCGATTGCCGTCGAAAACTCGCCGATCTTCATTCATGCGCAAGCCTCGAAGCACACCAAGTGCATCCGTTGCTGGCATTACCGTGAAGATGTTGGCAGTCATGTCGATGATCCGGAACTTTGCAGCCGTTGCGAGCTAAATGTGAACGGTGCCGGTGAAACCAGACGCTTCTTCTAATCCTTACCTAGGCGCCGTAATAAACTTCGGCGCTGCGAGATCCAGTAAACCCCGATGAATACCAATCAAAAATCGTCCACTGCACTTGTCTGGCTCATACTTTCCATTGTCCTGATTCTGCTGGACCAATGGACAAAACAAATCGCGGCGACAAATTTGCAGATGGGTCAGTCGGTGCCGTTCATCACGGGTTTCTGGGATTGGACATTGGCCCATAACACCGGCGCGGCATTCAGCTTCCTTGCCAATTCGGGCGAGTGGGCGCACTGGTTTTTCGTGGTGATGAAAATTGCTGTTAGTTTGGTATTGATCGTGCTTTTAAAAAAAATGCCCCGGCACCAATGGCGTGATGCCTTGCCTTACGCTTTGATTGTTGCCGGCGCATTGGGCAATTTGATTGACCGTTTCCGTTTCGGCTATGTGATCGATTTTATCGAGTGGTACTACAAGGGTTTTTCCTGGCCGGTATTCAACATCGCCGATAGTTGCATCGTGGCGGGCGCGGTCTTGCTGATACTTTTCAGCTTTCGTAAAAAGGAAGAAGCAAAATGAACATCGTGCTCGCCAATCCACGCGGGTTTTGTGCCGGTGTTGATCGTGCGATTGAAATCGTCAAGCGCGCGATCGAAAGTTTCGGCGCCCCGATCTATGTCCGGCATGAAGTCGTGCACAACCGTTTCGTGGTCGAAGATTTGCGGCAACGCGGTGCAATCTTCGTCGAAGAGCTCGACGAGGTGCCAACCGGCGCAACGGTTATTTTCAGTGCCCACGGCGTATCGCAAGCCGTGCGTGCAGAAGCTGCAGAACGTGGCCTGAAGATTTTCGATGCAACATGTCCTCTGGTCACCAAAGTTCATATTGAAGTGGCTCGTCATTGTCGTAACGGTCGCGATGTCGTCTTGATTGGTCATGAAGGTCATCCCGAAGTCGAAGGCACCATGGGTCAATGGCGACAGGAAGATGGCAAGGGGAAAATCTATCTGGTCGAAGACGTGGAAGACGCTTTGGCATTGGATGTCGAACAGCCGGATAATTTTGCCTACACCACGCAAACCACCTTGTCGGTGGATGAAACCCGCGACGTGATCGAAGCCCTTAAAAAGAAATTTCCACTGATCCAGGGGCCGAAGCACGACGATATTTGCTATGCCACCCAGAATCGCCAGGACGCCGTGCGTGAATTGGCATCGCAATGCGATTTGGTGCTGGTCGTCGGTTCGATCAACAGTTCCAATTCCAACCGTTTGCGCGAACTGTCGGAAAAAGAAGGCTGCGAAGCGTATTTGATTGATGGCGCGGAATTCATCAAGCCCGAATGGCTCATGGGTCGCAAGAATATCGGTGTAACGGCAGGTGCTTCGGCACCCGAGGTGCTGGTGCAGGGCGTTATCGCCAAGCTTCAGGCATTGGGTGGGGGCCTTGTCACCGAACTCGATGGCGAACCGGAAAATATCGTTTTTGCACTGCCAAAGGAATTGCGTCTGGTATTGGTGGATTAGTACTTCGGGCGCAAGCCTCCTGCAACACAATCCGTAGGAGGCCGCTTACGGGCGACCTGTAACGCCTTGTTTTGCATAAGGACGGCAAAGTTAAATTGACCCACCCCCGCTAAAGCCTTAAAATCGCGGCCTGCGCCGGAATAGCTCAGTTGGTAGAGCGCGTCATTCGTAATGATGAGGTCGTAGGTTCGATTCCTATTTCCGGCAGATCAATCAACCCGCTTCGGCGGGTTTTTTTGTGTCTCGTGTTTTGAGAATGGCTTGTCGGAAAATCCTGACTGACAGAATCATTTAATGCCGAATGACTTTCATGCTTATTCGGATATAGTGTTTTGGCGACACAGCTTTCTTGCGAGATCCCTTCATTCTGCGAATTACGTAAACTCCAATGGCCATAAGCAAACCCAAATCAAAAACCGCCTACGTCTGCAGTGAATGCGGCGCCGACCATAACAAATGGCAGGGGCAATGCGGCGAATGCGGAGCCTGGAACACGCTAAGCGAATTCGTGATTGAATCGGCAACCGCTGCGAAGCAATCTACGCGTCAAGGCGGCTGGGCCGGCGATACCCATACGCCGAAAATCACGCCGCTGAAATCTGTCAATCAATCCGAAGAAACCCGCGTCTCTACCGGTATCGGTGAGTTTGATCGTGTGCTCGGTGGTGGCCTGGTCGAAGGTTCGGTCGTGTTGATCGGCGGCGATCCCGGCATTGGTAAATCGACCTTGTTGCTGCAAACACTCGCGCATATGGGTGCGCACATGAATGGTCTCTATGTCAGCGGTGAAGAAAGCCTCGGGCAAATTGCCGGGCGCGCGACCCGTTTGGGTTTGAATCTGGATGTGCTGCATGCACTCGCCGAAACTGGCGTCGAAAAAATCATCGCGCAGGCATCCACGACTAAACCCAAATTAATCATCGCCGATTCGATTCAGACACTTTGGTCGGAAATGCTTACAGCTGCTCCGGGCTCGGTAAGTCAGGTGCGTGAAAGTGCCGCACGTTTGGTTCGTTTCGCGAAAGAAACCGGCACCGCAGTATTTCTGGTCGGCCACGTAACCAAGGAAGGCGGCATCGCCGGTCCACGCGTACTCGAACACATGGTCGATGCGGTTTTATATTTTGAAGGCGATAGCGGCAGCCGTTTCCGGGTGCTGCGCGCATTCAAGAATCGTTTTGGTGCGGTGAATGAACTCGGTGTTTTCGCGATGTCGGAAAAAGGCCTGAAGGAAGTGCCGAATCCTTCGGCGATTTTTCTCTCCGGTACGCAAAGCAATACACCCGGCAGCATCGTGCTGGTGACTCGTGAAGGTACGCGGCCATTGCTGGTCGAAGTGCAGGCGCTGGTCGATAAAAGCCCGCTCGCGAATCCTCGCCGCGTCACGCTGGGTCTGGAACAGAATCGTTTGGCGATGTTGCTTGCCGTACTGCATCGTCATGGTGGCGTCGGCGTTTACGATCAGGACGTTTTCGTCAATGTCGTTGGCGGTATTCGCGTGCAGGAAACCGCTGCAGATTTACCCGTGCTTTTATCGGTGCTGAGTTCATTGCGTGACAAGCCACTGGCCGATAAAACCGTCGCTTTCGGTGAAGTAGGTTTGTCCGGAGAAATTCGTCCGGTGCCAAACGGCGAAGAGCGCCTGAAGGAAGCGGCAACGCACGGTTTCAAACGCGCCATCGTGCCGAAAGCCAATGCCCCGAAAAAAGGCATGTTCAAGGACATGGAAGTGATTGGAGTTGAGCGTTTAAGTGATGCGCTGCATGCGGCGTTCTGAATCGATCAAACCCTTCCCAAAATCTCCAACACCGCACGGCTGCCAAAATACGCCAGCAACAACAAAGTCATTGCGATAAGCGTTAATCGCACGGCACGCGGGCCGCGCCAGCCATAACGCCAGCGGCCAAGCAACAATCCGCCGAACACCAGCCAGGAGAGAACCGACAATACGGTTTTATGCCACAAATGCTGCGCCATCATATTGTCGACGAATAGCATGCCGGTCACGAGTACAAAGGTCAGCAAGATAAAGCCGACACCAACCGTACGGAATAATAAAGTTTCAAGGTGAACCAACGGTGGTAAGGCTCGCAGCCAGCCATGAATTTTGCGATTGCGTAATGCACGTTCCTGGAACCACAGCATCAATGCAAGCAGCGATGCAATCGCCAATGTTGCGTAAGCCAGTAATGCCAGCATCGCGTGCATCAGTAATTGCCAGCTCAATGTCTCCGGCTTGTTGTCACCAAAGAAAAACAGAGACACCACAAAAATTGCAGCCAGAGGAAACACCACGATTCCCAATGCCTGCAAGCGCTGGTTCAGTGAAACGCTCGTGGTCAGTGCGGCCATTCCCAGACTGACCAGCGAAAGTGCGGCAAAAAAATGCAGTTGCAATCCGCTGCCGTTCACGACTTCGAGAATATGCACCAGCGCATGGCAAAGCACGCCGTTAACCGCCAGGAAAAATGCGGTTTTGTTCGGCACTGCGGCATCGGGTTCCGCGCGGCTGAGCAAGATGCCAGCCGAGGAGAGGTAAAGCAGGGCGGCAATGAAGGTAAATATCATGCCGCAAGTGTCGCATGTTCAGCCAAGCCTGAGAACGCAGGGCCGGCAAAATCACTCCGCTGGGCTATAATTGCCCATCTTTTTCGAAACCCGGAAACACCATGTTCGAGTCACTTACCCAACGCCTTTCCAGCACCTTGCAGAATTTGCGCGGTCGCGGCCGTTTGAGCGAAGACAACATCAAGGAATCGCTGCGCGAAGTTCGCATCGCCTTGCTGGAAGCCGACGTGGCCTTGCCAGTAGTGATGGCCTTGATCGAAAGCATCAAGGCCCGCGCGATTGGCCAGGACGTGATGGCCAGCCTCACCCCGGGGCAGGCGCTGATCAAGATCGTGCATGACGAAATGGCAGCGGTGATGGGTTCGCAGGCCAGCGATCTGAATTTGAATGTGCCGGCACCTGCCGTCATTTTAATGGCAGGTTTGCAAGGTGCCGGTAAAACCACCACGGTCGGCAAACTCGCGAAATTCCTGAAAGAAAAACGCAAGAAAAAAGTGATGGTGGTCAGTTGCGACGTGTATCGTCCCGCCGCCATCCAGCAACTGGAAACCCTGGCGAAACAGTCGGGCGCAATTTTCTTCGCATCAAACGCCAACCAGAAACCCGAAGAGATCGCCCGCGCCGCGATTGACGATGCTCGCAAGAGTTTTGTCGATGTCCTGATTGTCGATACCGCCGGTCGTCTGGCGATTGATGAAGCGATGATGCAGGAAATCAAGGCCCTGCATGCCGCGATTTCGCCGGTCGAAACCCTATTTGTGGTCGATGCGATGACCGGTCAGGATGCCGCGAATACCGCAAAAGCCTTTGCCGATGCATTGCCACTAACCGGCGTCGTGCTGACCAAAACCGATGGCGATGCCCGTGGCGGTGCCGCCTTGTCGGTACGTCATATCACCGGTCAGGCGATCAAATTTGTCGGTGTTGGCGAAAAGCTCGACGGCCTGGATGTTTTCCATCCAGATCGTGCCGCAAGCCGAATTCTGGATATGGGCGACGTGCTCAGTCTGGTCGAACAGGTGCAGTCCCAGGTCGATCAGCAAAAAGCCCAGAAATTTGCCGAAAAAGTGGCCAAGGGCAAGAAATTCGATCTGAACGATATGCGCGACCAGCTTGAGCAAATGCAGAATATGGGTGGCTTGTCCGGTTTGATGGATAAATTGCCGGGCATGTCACAAGTGCCAGACCACGTGAAATCGCAGGTCACCGGCAAGGAAGTGCCGCGCATGGTCGCCATTATCAATTCGATGACCAAGAAAGAACGCCGCAATCCGGCCCTGCTGAACGGCTCGCGCCGCGCCCGTATTGCCAAGGGTTCGGGTACCACGCCGGCCGACGTCAACAAGATGCTCAAGCAGTTCCAGCAAATGGAAAGCATGATGAGCAAGCTGGCTGGCGGCGGCATGAAGGGCATGATGCGCGCCATGAAAGGCATGATGGGCGGCGGTGGCTTTCCTGGCGGCGGCGGATTTAGGCGCTAAGCCCTTATAAATGCCGGAAATAGCCCGGCCAGGGTTTCCACGACGGCATTTCCCCGCTATAATCTCCGGCTCCCCGGCGGTCTACTCAACAGTAAGCCGCCAATTCACCTTAAGTAAAGTAGAGCAAATTACCATGGTCAAGATTCGCCTGGCCCGCGGTGGCGCCAAAAAGCGTCCCTTCTATCACGTTGTTGTGACCGATCAGCGCAACAAGCGCGATGGTCGTTCCATTGAGCGCGTGGGTTACTACAACCCGGTTGCCCAAGGTCAAGAAAAACGCGTTGAGCTTAATCTTGAGCGTATCAAGCATTGGGTTTCGCACGGCGCGCAATTGACCGACAAAGTCAGCGTGTTGTTTAAAGAAGCTGGTAAGGCTTCGGCCTAAGCTTTTCGCCATTGAATAATGGCGAGTCCAATGAATAATCCAGAGCGCCGCATCCTCGTAGCCAGGGTGGTCGGCGCTTTTGGCGTTCGTGGAGAAGTGAAATTGCAATCTTTCACTGACCCATTGAAGCAAGTATTGAAATACCAACCCTGGATCCTCGTGCATCAGGGAAAGGAAACGGAAGTCGGAGAAATCCGTGCCCGAGAAACCAATAAAGGCCTGACGGTATTTTTCCCGAATATTGAAGATCGTGATGCCGCGGAAGCAATGACGGGCGCAGAAGTCTGGGTGCCACGCTCTCGGTTGCCGGCCCCGAAAGCAGGCGAATACTACTGGATCGATCTTGAAGGCATGCAGGTCAATAACCTTGAAGGGGTTGATTTCGGCAAGGTTTCGCATCTGTTCAATAATGGCGCGAACGATGTGATGTTCGTCCAGGGCGAGCGTGTGCGTTTGCTGCCTTTCGTGATGGACGATTACATCAAGAGCATCGATTTCGACGCTCAGAAAATCATCGTTGACTGGGATGCCGACTTTTAATCGATACGGAAAAATCCATGCGTATTGATGTCATCACCTTATTCCCCGACTTTATCGCGCAAAGCGCCGGTATCGGCGTCGTAGGCCGCTCGCAGGAGCGCGATCTACTGACTGTCAAAGCCTGGAGCCCGCGCGATTACGCTACCGGCAATTATCGCCGCGTCGATGAACGCCCGTTTGGCGGCGGCCCTGGCATGCTGATGTTGAACGAGCCGCTTACCGCCTGTCTTGAAGCTATTCGCGATGATTCCGACATTCCCGCCAAGCTCATCTATCTCAGTCCACAAGGCCAGCCGCTCACTCAGGCCAAGGTCAAAGAATTGGCATCAAGCGAACGTTTGATTTTGCTCTGCGGACGCTATGAAGGAGTGGACGAGCGTTTTATCGAGCGCCATGTCGATGAAGAAATCTCGATCGGCGATTACGTATTGTCCGGCGGCGAGTTGGCCGCTGCGGTGATCATCGATGCCGTGGGTCGTTTGCAGGATGGCGCTTTGGGTCATGCTGATTCAGCGGCCCAAGACAGTTTCGAAGACGGTTTACTCGATTGCCCGCACTACACGCGGTCCGAATCCTGGGGTACCGAGGGCGTGCCGCCGGTGCTTTTATCCGGCGATCATGCCGCGATTGCCAAGTGGCGCCGTCAGCAAAGCCTTGGCCGTACCTGGCTGAGAAGGCCGGAATTGCTGGCTAACCGCCCATTGAACAAGGCCGATGCGGCTTTATTGGCCGAATTTCAGGCCGAGCACGTCAAAAAAGTGAAAAAGCCCTAGCCAATCAGGCGCATTGACCTTTATAATGTGCGACTCACTACGGCTGTACTGACGCCAAGTGCATACGAATTCTTACCTAAAACTACTTAGTTTGGTGCAACCATGAACAAGCTTCTCCAACAATTTGAAACCGAGCAAATGCAACGCGAGTTGCCGAAATTCGGCCCAGGCGACACCGTCATCGTTAACGTCAAAGTCAAGGAAGGCAATCGCGAACGCGTCCAGGCTTATGAAGGCGTCGTTATCGCCATCAAAAATGCCGGTATCAATTCTGCTTTCACGGTGCGCAAGATTTCGCACGGTTTCGGCGTAGAACGCGTATTCCAAACCCATAGCCAAATCATTGATTCGGTAACGGTCAAGCGTCGTGGCGACGTGCGTCAAGCCAAGTTGTATTACTTGCGCGACCTGGAAGGCAAGAAAGCCCGTATTAAAGAAGATCTGTCGGCTGCCAAGTAATACAGCCTGTCATGTTTTCGAAAAGCCACCTTCGGGTGGCTTTTTTATTGCCCGATTAAAAGTGTGAGGAGCGGAGTAAGCCGCGAAAGGTCTGTGACAATCTCGTCGCAGGAGCGAGTTTTGCTTGCGAAAACTTGCGATGAGGGATTTCGAGAGCAGAGCTTGTCCTAAATTCAACATCAACGAAGGCCATTCGCGGCTTACGTCGCTCCCACAATGTGATAAAAATAATCCATGAATAAAAAAGTTTCGAATGAACCGATAAATGCCACAAGAATTGATCTCTGGCTCTGGGCCGCGCGTTTTTACAAGACTCGGGCGCTGGCAAAGCATGCGATTGAAACCGGCAAGGTTGAAATCGAAGGACAGGCAGTCAAAGCATCGCGCCTGGTGAAGGTCCAGGATCAGCTTCATATCACGCGCAGCAATGAGTTGTTTGTCATTAGCGTGACCGGTATCAGCGAGAAGCGAGGAAGTGCAGGTGTTGCGCAAACCCTTTATGTCGAAGCAGAAGAAAGTCGATTGAAGCGCGAAAGCGAACGCGAGCGTAGAAAAATGGAGAATGCGGGCTACAAGGCGCCGCCTACCAAGCCGGACAAACGCGCTCGACGTTTGATCAATGCGCTGGGTGATCTGGATATGTTGTAGTTGTAAAGATCGTGGGAGCGCCGTAAAGCGCGAATTTTTCCGAGCATTCGCGCCTTACGGCGCTCCCACGGAATCAGGTTTTTTATTTCTTCAAAAACCCGGCACCCAGGCTCAGCATGTCGGAAAAATCGACATCGCCATCACCATCTTTGTCGAGTACGGCATTCATCAATCCGCCGGCCAGTCCACCTTCCTGTGCAACCGCTTGGCGTTGTTGTCCCAATGCGTTGCCGAGTTGTGACGGCGACCAATTATTGGATTGCATTTTTTTCGCGAGAATTTGCATCACGATCGGCGCAAGAATGGCAAGTAATTGATTCGCACCTTGGCCACCCAGACCAGTGGCTTGTCCGAGGCCTTGGGTTGCCCACTGTTGCTGGCCGCCAAAAACATGGCGAAGAATGCTCTCGCCGGCACTGGGGGCCGAAGATGAATTGCTGTTGCCCATGACTGCGCCGAGAATGTCGCCCAAGTCGCCGCCGCTTTGTCCATTTCCCATGACTGCGCCCAGTACGCTACCCAAATCCAGGCTTGCATGATCATTTTCCAATGCGGAATGCAGCGCTTGTGCGCCTTCGGGCTGACTGGCATTTTTTCCCATGGCACCGAGCAACAAGGGCAGGGCAGCCTGAATGGCGCCCTCTGCCTGCTGCGGATCAGTGCCGAGCTGGTTCGCAACTTGCTCCACGGCTTTTGGTCCCAGCGAACCTAAAATGGAATTCAATAAATCATTGCTCATGGCGTTCTCCCGTGTAATTGGCCGAATATATCATGCACCCAATACTTGTCTGAAATGTCAAAATCGCCAGACAAAGAAAGTGTTTTTATGGAGATGAATATGGATTCTAAAACAGTTAGCGGATCGTGCCTTTGCGGCGCCGTGGCTTATGAAATCAGTCCGCCGTATTTGTTTTTCCAGTATTGCTATTGTTCCCGATGCCGCAAGAATTCCGGGTCGGTTCATGCCGCCAATTTGCTGATCGATAGTGGGCAATTCAAATGGTTGCGCGGCGAGGAAAAGGTAAACGTTTTCCGCATGCCCGATGTCCGCGCATTTTCAACCGCTTTTTGCAGCGAGTGCGGATCGGCAATGCCGTGGCAGACGAAGAATGAAAAATTCCATCTGGTACCATCGGGCGGATTGAATGCGGATCCGGGTATCAAGCCGGATCGGAATATTTACTGGGCTTCGCGAGCTGCCTGGTATGTACCAGAACATGAGTTGCCGTGTTTTGATGAGGGACCAAACCCAAGTTAGTGAGCCAGTCGCTTACTGCAATAGCTTTAATCTATACAAAGCTTCCAGCGCTTGCTTTGGCGTCAGTTCGTCGGGATCAATCGCTGCCAAAGCATCTGCGATTGGTGAGGGCTTGACGAATAATCCCATCTGCTGAGGTTGTTCCAAAGTTACTGGCGACATCTCGCTGGCATGCGATGGTCGAGCTTCGAGTTCGGCCAATGTGCGTTTTGCATGCGAGATAACGCTACGCGGCAAACCGGCGAGTGCCGCAACCTGCAGGCCGAAACTGCGATTGGCCGGGCCATCTTTTACCGCATGCATGAAGACCAGTTTGTCACCGTGTTCGATGGCATCCAGATGCACGTTGGCAATGCCGCTTCCGGCTTCGGCCAGTGCCGTCAGTTCGAAATAATGCGTTGCGAACAACGTGTAGGCACGATTTTGTTCGGCCAAATGTTGTGCGCAGGCTTCTGCCAAAGACAAGCCATCGTAGGTGGATGTGCCGCGGCCGATTTCATCCATCAAGACGAGTGAATTTTTCGTCGCATGATGCAGGATGTAACTGGTTTCCGACATTTCCACCATGAAGGTCGATTGCCCGCGCGCGAGATCATCGCCGGCACCGATGCGGGTAAGAATGCGATCAATCGGACCTATGGTTGCCGAGCTCGCAGGTACATAACTGCCGATATGCGCGAGCAAAACAATCAATGCGTTTTGCCGCATGTATGTGGACTTACCACCCATATTCGGGCCGGTGATAATCAACATGCGACGGTTTTCATCCAGCTTCAAATCATTCGGCTCGAACGGTTCGCTGCGTACCGCTTCGACGACCGGATGACGGCCACGTTCGATATGGATTCCCGGTGCGTCGGACAATTCCGGGCAAGTCCAATCCAGTGCCTGCGCACGTTCGGCGAAGCAGGTAAGCACATCGAGTTCGCTCAACGCCGCCGCGCAGCGTTTCAGCGATTCCAGATTTTCATTCAAGGCATCGAGCAGGTTTTCATACAAAAACTTTTCGCGTGTCAGCGAACGGTCCTTTGCCGACAACACCTTGTCTTCGAAGTTTTTCAATTCTTCGGTGATGTAGCGTTCGGCTCCAGTCAGCGTTTGCCGACGCGTGTAATGAGTCGGTGCCTTGACCGATTGACCTTTGCTGATTTCGATGTAATAACCATGCACTCGGTTGTAGCCGACTTTCAAAGTCGGAATGCCGGTTTCTGCTTTTTCGCGTATTTCCAGATCAATCAGGAACTGGTCGGCATTGGTCGCCAGTTCGCGAAATTCGTCGAGCTCGGCATCGTAGCCATTTGCGATCACGCCACCGTCGCGGAGCAAAACCGGTGGTTGCGTATTGATCGCCGATTTCAACAGTGCAGCCTGTGCATCGTGCTGGCCGCACTCGTTCAAGAGTGCTTTTAATCGCGGTGAATCCAAGGGAGCCAGCGTTTTCGCCAGTTCAGGCAATGCCAGCAGGGCATCGCGCAACGTACTCAAGTCACGCGGTCGTGCCGAGCGCAAGGCAACGCGCGCAAGAATCCGTTCGATATCGCCAAGCGCCCGGAATTGTTCACGCAAGCCTTGCTCGCTGCGGTTTTCTATCAGGGTTTTTACCGCATGCAAACGTTCAGTGACGACGACGCGGTTTTGCAATGGGCGATGCAGCCAGCGGCGTAATAAACGTCCTGCCATCGGCGTGATGGTCGAATCGAGAACACCGAGCAAGGTATGTTCGATGCGGCCGTCGGTACGAGAATCCAGTTCAAGATGACGACGGGTTGCGGCGTTCATAGCAATGCTGTCGTCTGAAGATTCCAGCACGATATTCGATAGATGCGGCAATCGCTGTTTCTGGGTTTCTTCTACATAGGCGAGCAAGGCACCGGCGGCGCCAATCGCCAGCGGCAAGTTTTCGATGCCGAAACCGCTTAAATCATGTAGCGAGAAAAAACGCAGCAATTGCCGGCGACAGGTTTCGCTATCGAATAACCACGGCGCGCGTCGGCGAATGCCGGTAACACTTTCCAGAAAAACCGGAAGCCCGTCTTCATCCGGAATCAGGATTTCGGCCGGATCCAATCGCGCAAGCTCGGCTTGCAGCGCATCTTCATTTGCCACTTCATTGACCAGAAAACGGCCCGCTGACAAATCGGCCCATGCCAAGCCGAAGCCATGCTTTCCGCGTGAAATGGATAACAGCAGATTGTCGCGACGTTCCTGCAACATCGCTTCATCGGTCACGGTTCCGGGCGTGACAATGCGAACCACTTTGCGTTCGACCAAACCTTTCGCCAGAGCCGGATCGCCAATTTGTTCGCAGATCGCGACCGATTCACCCAAAGCGACCAATCGAGCCAGATAACCCTCGGCGGCATGGTAGGGGACGCCGCACATCGCAATCGGTTGGCCGGCGGAGTTGCCGCGCTGGGTCAGCGTGATGTCGAGCAGCTTCGCCGCTTTGCGGGCGTCGTCATAAAACAATTCGTAGAAATCGCCCATGCGGAAAAACAGCAGAATGTCGGGATATTCGGCTTTCGCGGTAAAAAATTGCCGCATTAGCGGCGTGTGTTGGCTTAAGTCCACTGACGTCATCATGGCTTTCATCGGCAAGGCCCACTATTCTAATGGAATGAACGATACCGCCAACGAAAATATTGCCTACGACGACAACCGCCTGCATGGCCTGGCCGAGCAGGTTGGCAGCGCGTTGAAAGCGGCGCATTTGAGCCTGGTGACAGCGGAAAGCTGCACCGGCGGCTGGATAGCGAAAATGATTACCGATATTCCCGGTTGCTCCGACTGGTTCGAAGCCGGCATGGCCGCGTACAGCTACGAAGCCAAGCAGGCTTTGCTGGGCGTTCGTCCGGAAACCCTGATGCAGCATGGTGCCGTCAGCCATGAAACCGTGATCGAAATGGTCTCGGGCGCAATGATTACCTCCGGTGCCAGTGTGTCAGTCGCCGTGACCGGTATTGCCGGCCCAACCGGCGGCACCGAAGACAAACCGGTCGGCACGGTCTGGATTGCCTGGAAACGTCGCGGTGGATATCCGATTGCGAAAGTGTTCCATTTCGATGGCGATCGTGAATCGGTACGTCGGCATACAGTGGCGGAAGCCTTGATCGGCGTATTGAAGCTGGTTTCTTAGAACAGAAATTTCCGACGCAGAACCGGGCACGCTTATGTGCTTTGCAATAAGTCCGTGATATTTCTGGCCGTCCTTTCGTTTGAAGCACGTTTTAGCTGATAGTCGTTTTTTATTTCAGTCAGGGAGCGTTTCATGTCGATAAAGCATTTCAAGCCTGTTTCATTGATGGCGATGGTCGTCGTCGCTGCCGTCACGCCGGCTGCAAGCCAGCAAAATAAAATACCGAAGACGCAAGTCTGGATTGATCTGGCGACCAACAGTTTTGCCGGTATGCCCGACATGGGGCCGATGGGCGGTTTGGCCATGGGCATGTTCGGTGGCAAACGCGGAACCAATAGCTATGGTTCTACCCGTTACAGCGGTTCGCCCGGGCAGTACATGGACATCGCGCTTTTAAATACGCTCAAGCCTGGCGTTCCGGTCGAGCAATCCATTCCTTCCGGTTTGAAGCTCGGCAAAAGTCTGAGCTTGTTGCCGTACAAGGAAACGCCGACAAGAACAGGCGAGCCCGGATCACCTGGAGAAATAAGGGATTTCAAGGTCCGCATCCTGATTTACTGGGGCTGCGGCAACACGATTCGCAAAGGGCAGCCGCGCGTGATCGAAATGAGCTCCCAGGACGGCAAGCTCAAGGCCAGCGGCGCGATGCAGGGTCGTTACGCTCCCGATCGCAGCGCCAAAATCGGCCCCGGTTATGTGACGTGGCCGAACGAGAAGAATCGCCAGAATGTTTCGAATGATGCTTCCACGATTGGCGAACATGTAATGACCGGAGAAAAGATTCCGGAATCGCTGAAATTCCAGTTGGAAAACAATCAGGACTTCATGCCTAAAATCAATTTGCGCAGCGCCGGCGATCTTGATAGCGGCATCACCTGGAACTGGCAGTCGATCAGTCAGGCGCGTGGTTATTTCATGCAGGCTTTCGGTCAGCAAGGCGATGCCACGGTGATCTGGAGCAGCGCGGAAACCGCAGATGCCGGTTCGGGCATCATCGACTATTTGCCGCCAGCCACCGTCGACAAGTGGATCAAGGAACGCGTGCTGCTTGGGCCGGAAGTGAAAAGCTGCGCCATGCCGAAAGGTATTTTCGAAACATCGAAAGGCCGCGATGAAGGCGGCAGCGGCGGCATGTTGCGGATGGTCGCTTTCGGTCCGGAAACCCATTTCGTGTATCCGCCGAAACCCGCGAATCCGAAAACGCCCTGGGACCCGGAATGGAATGTTCGTGTTCGCGTGAAATCGAGCACCATTTTTCCGATCGGCATGGATATGTCGGGAATGGATGAGCAGGAAGACGGCAATGACGGCAAGCCAAAAAAGAAAAAAAGTATTTTGAAGGGAATTTTTGGCGGCTGATAAATCGAATGTCATGGTGAAAAAGCCCGCACGTTTTTAGCGTTCGGGCTTTTTTTTATTTCATTCTTCTCGAATGCATCGAAATCAATCTTGAAATCACGATGGCCAGATACAACACGCCGATCAATTGCTGGATCATCACCAATGAACGTGCGTGGTCGCTGACCGGCGTGATTTCGCCGAAGCCGACGCTGGTCAGGCAGGTAAAGCTGAAATAAAGCATCTCGAACCAGCTGAATAATCCATCCGGATTATTGCTCGCGTTGATATAGAAAGAACCGGGCGAAAAGTATTCGACAATCGAATACAGATAGGCGAAAACAAATGCGAGCATGGCGTACATCGAACCGGCTGCAAACAATTCATCCAGCGTCATGATTTCGTCGCTCAGCACGTAACGAAACAGGCAGGTGATCACGAAGGTGTGCAAGGCCGCCTGAAACAGCAAGACCACGACGTGAAAGCCGCCTTCGCCGGTGAGCGCACCGGTGGCTTGAAGAACGATGGTCGGTATCAGAAGCGCATAGCCGAGATTGGTCTGTACCCCGGTCGATTTGGCGGAGCGCAGGGCAAGCGCCAGAATCGCCCAGTCGAATGCGATAACGGCTATGCGGCCAGACTGCAGGCGCTCAAGAAACGGGTAGAGCACGATCAACGCGACCAGAGCCAGCAACAACTGCACATTGGGTAGCTTGATGTATTTCTTCATGGTCGGGATATTAGCTCAGGCGGCGGGCAAGGGTGCTGGAAATATTTTCACAAGACTGAAGCAGGTCACGCCACAGTGCCTGACAGTAGTAGTAATATTCAGGCATGAAAAATTCACTAGTCAGGCTTTTAGTCTTCGTGGCCGTGCTTTTCAGCACGGTTTCTTTTGCCGCGCCAGGGCACTACATCGTCGTGACCATGGACGACAGCGGCAAGGCAAAACCGGTTTTTTACCGGGCCGTGAATTTTTCCGAAGAACGTTCGGTTTCGGCGGTCCGGATGAAATCGACATTGCATGATGCCGACCACCTTTTCATCAGCGGCACCGGCTGGTTCGATATCGCCGAAGTGCCGCGATTCATTCGTGGTGAATTTGCCGCGAATGGTGTCGATGGCGAAATCAAGTCGTACCAGGTCGAGCAGCAGGAAAGATCTTTCGCCCTGCGAATTCCGGCAAAGGCCGGTGCACGCATCAAGCTTGAATACATGGGTGTACAGTCGGAATTGAACGTGCTGAATGTTGCAGCGAATGCATCGAAACTCGCACTGGCAAATACCGAAATCAAGACTCCGCCAAAAGCATTCGTGAACTCCGGCAATCGCGTCGACATTCTCGTTTTCGGCGATGGCTACACCAGCGCCGAACAAACATTGTTCAATACCGATGCCGAAAATTTGCGCGTCGCCATGTTTGATTACGTGCCCTACAAGCAATACGCCAATTTCGTCAATTGGACGACGACGTTTACCGCATCGGCACAATCGGGTTCCGATCATCCACCGTATCAAGCAGGTTGTACCACCTCCAGCTGTTGCGCCGACACCGCCGCGCAAAGCGATCCGAAAGCCGCCGGCGCCGGCATCTTCGTGAATACGGCATTCGATGCAAAATTTTGCACCTCGCAAATCCATCGTCTGGTAACCATCAATAGTTCCAAGATCTACGCCGCTGCCGCCGCATTTCCGGATTGGGATCAGTTGGTGGTGATCGTCAACGACTCCACATACGGCGGATCAGGCGGCAGCATTGCGGTCACCACGACAAACACCAGTGCGCGCCTGATCGTGATCCACGAATACGGCCACACCTTCCATGATCTCGCCGATGAATACACATCGGCTTACCCCGGCTATCCCGCTTGCAGCGATATATCTCCGAGCGCGACTTGCGAAGTCAACGTCACCAATCAAACAAACGCATCGCTCATCAAGTGGAAAAGCTGGATCACGCCCGGCAATGCCATTCCAACGCCATCCGGCACAGCTGGCATCGGTTTGTTTGAAGGTGCACGTTATCAAACTACCGGCGTTTACCGGCCTGCGAATGCCTGCGGTATGCGAAGCCTTGGGGCGCAATTTTGTTCAATTTGTTCACAGGCCTACGTGCTCAAACTTTATCGCGGTGGCTGGGGTACTCCGGCAGCGGGCATCGATTTGATCGAGCCCGGCAGCGAAGTTCCAAGCGCAGCCGGCAATGTCGCTTACACGGCCGGTAATACGCTGAATTTCAGTGCGACCGTGTTGCGGCCCGTACCCGATACCGTGACCCTGCAATGGTATCTCGATGGCGTGCCTGTACCGGGTGCAACCAACAGCAATTTCAATTTCCAGCAACTCACTGCAAGCCCGGTCACGCGTAGTCTTCAATTGCGCGCGACCGATAATTCGACTTTGGTGAAAGCGGAAATGGCTGGTACCGATATGGTCCATTCAAGAACCTGGACGATCCAGGTATCGACGCCGCCGATAACTCTGTCCATCAATGATGTTTCGGTTGCCGAAGGCAATTCCGGAGTAGCGCTTGCAACATTCACCGTCAGCTCTTCAAGCCCCGCACTTGCGGGCGGCCTGGGTTTCAATATCGCAACCGATACTTTGCGCTCCAACGGCAATGCCGCCTTGGCGGGCAAGGATTACGCCGCCTGGTCACCCACCGGAAAAACGATCGCGGCAGGCCAGAGCAGTGTTACTTTTTCGGTAAAAGTAATGGGCGATAAAGTCCAAGAACCGAACGAAGTTTTCGCGGTTCGATTGAGCAATCCGGTTGGCGCCACCATTGCCGACGATACCGGGGTTGGCACCATCATGAACGATGACGGCGGCCGTCCGCTCGGTGGCGGAAATAATTCCAGTGCAGATCAAGCGACAGGAGGCCGGCATCTGGAATGCCAGCGTTTGCAAAAAGACATCGCGAGCATCGAAGCAAAAGTGGCGGCCAGTCAGCTCAAGGAGGCAGAAGGGCTTGGCAATATTCTCCGACTGGAAGGTCGGCGTAGCGAGCTGGCCTGTCAATAATTCCCTATCTATTTGAATTTAAACAATAAATAGATAGTCTGATTTTAATTCTTGACAGTCCGAGTTTTATTAGTAGTATTGCTACTAATGAATCTTACCGACAACCAGCAGGCCATTCTCGATTTCATCGCCCTGCGTATTGAGCAGGACGGTGGCTCGCCATCCCAGACCGAAATCGCCAATGCATTCGGCTTTCGTGGGGTCCGGGCGGCGCAATACCATCTCGATATTCTTGAGCAGGCCGGCTTTATCCGTCGCGTCCCTGGCCAGGCGCGCAGCATTCGTTTATGCAATCACGAGTCTTCCGAATCGGCGGAAGACGTCGAAATTCCATTGCCCTCAAAAACTGAACAAGCCAACGCCGATGCTTTGCGGCTACCAATTTTGGGTCGCGTCGCAGCAGGCCTGCCAATCGGTGCCGATATCACCGGCGAAGATTATGTGTTGCTTGATCGCGTTTTCTTTTATCCATCACCGGATTACTTGCTGAGAGTGCAGGGCGATTCTATGCGCGACGACGGTATTTTCGATGGCGATCTGGTCGGCATTCATCGCACGAACCAAGCCAAGTCAGACCAGATTGTTGTTGCCCGCATCGATGACGAAATCACCATCAAGCGTTTGAAGATCGGCAAGAACGGTATCCGTTTGTTGCCGCGTAATCCCGATTTCGCGCCTATTGAAGTGCGCCCTGACCAGGACTTCGCCATCGAAGGCCTGTACTGCGGATTGATCCGGTCCTCACGATGAATAGTGCACGTTATATCTCCCTACAAGCCGGTGCGGCAAAGCCTTACAAATTGTCGGGAAATGTACTGAATTCAATAATTTTCGAGTGTGGCAAATTAATTTCGAAGCTGTCTCAGCTTATGCGACAAGTGCCTAATACACTTCTTCACACCCAATACTAAACACGCAAGGAATTTCGCAATGGCAATCGATGACAATAAAAAACGCGCTCTGACCGCTGCACTGGCCCAAATTGAAAAACAATTCGGCAAAGGCACCGTGATGATCATGGGCGACAAAGCCATCGAGGCCGCCGACGTGATCAGCACCGGTTCCCTCATGCTCGACATGGCGCTCGGCATAGGCGGTTTGCCAAAAGGCCGCGTCATTGAAATTTACGGACCAGAATCTTCCGGTAAAACCACGCTGACTTTGCAAGTGATTGCGCAATGCCAGAAAGCCGGCGGCACCGCTGCTTTCGTCGATGCCGAACATGCACTCGATCCAAACTATGCTTCCAAACTCGGCGTGAAAGTCGACGACTTGCTGGTCTCGCAACCCGATACCGGTGAACAAGCGCTGGAAATCGTCGACATGCTGGTGCGTTCGAATGCCGTGGATATCGTGGTCGTCGACTCAGTTGCTGCATTGACCCCACGCGCTGAAATTGAAGGTGAAATGGGCGAACTGCAAGTCGGTCTGCAAGCCCGTTTGATGAGCCAGGCTTTGCGTAAGCTCGCCGGTAATATCAAGCGCAGCAATTGCATGGTGATTTTCATCAACCAATTGCGCATGAAGATCGGCATGATGATGCCGGGCCAGAATCCTGAAACCACCACCGGTGGTAACGCGCTGAAATTCTATGCCTCGGTACGTCTGGATATCCGCCGCATCGGTTCGGTCAAGAAGGGCGATGAAATCATCGGCAACGAAACCAAGATCAAGGTCGTCAAGAACAAGATGGCGCCCCCGTTCAAGCAAATCGTCACCGAAATTCTTTACGGCGAAGGCATTTCCCGCGAAGGCGAAATCATCGACCTCGGCGTGGATGCCAAATGCGTAGAAAAAGCCGGCGCCTGGTACTCGGCACTCGGTGAGCGTATTGGCCAAGGCAAGGAAAATGCCCGCCAATACCTGAAAGACAATCCGAAAATGGCCGTTGAACTGGAAGCCAAGATTCGGGAAAAACTGGCACCGAAGATCGTGCCGAAAAAAGACAGCGAAGAAGCAACAGAAGCGTAAGACGTTCTAATGGCAAGACAGCGAGAAGAACCTTCCGCCTACCAGCGTGCCCTCGCCATGCTGGTCAGGCGGGAGCACTCTCGCAAAGAACTTGGCCGCAAGCTGAAAGCCAAGGGTATCGAGCGTGAAGACGCCGATACCGCTCTGGACAAGTTGAACAAGCAAGACTTTCAAAACGACGCGCGCTTCGCCGAAGTGCTTGCGCGCTCACGGGTTTCCGCCGGTTATGGCCCAACCCGCATCCGTGCCGAACTCGGCACCCATGGCCTGAGCCGTGACGACATCGACAACGCGATGGAAATCATCGAAACCGATTGGACCGCCACCGCCATCGACCTGGTTTCTCGCAAATACGGCAACAAGGACCTGTCCGACCAAGCCGTCCGCCGCAAAGCCACCGATTTCCTGCTGCGCCGGGGCTTCGATCAGAAAGCGGCATTTGCTGCGACCAAGCTGAGCAATCACGGCCCGGACGCAGATTTTTAGAGCCTTAAGGGGCCCATGCCTGATATTCTAGGCACCTAATTTGATCACTTAGAACTCGGCTTTCAGGGCATCTTGCCCGGTAACCGAGACAGCCCCTTTTGCTTAAGACTTTGAATCCCATGACCCAGCCCGCACCCGTTTCCACTTCCGACATCCGCCAATCGTTTTTGAAATTCTTCGAATCCAAAGGCCACACGATTGTTGCATCGAGCCCATTGGTTCCGGGCAACGATCCGACCCTGCTGTTCACCAACGCAGGCATGGTGCAATTCAAGGATGTCTTTCTGGGTGCGGACAAACGCAGCTACAAACGCGCGGTGTCCTCGCAGCGTTGCGTGCGTGCCGGCGGCAAGCATAACGATCTGGATCAAGTCGGTTACACCGCACGTCACCACACTTTTTTTGAAATGCTCGGCAATTTCAGCTTCGGCGATTATTTCAAGCACGACGCTATCGTCTATGCTTGGGAATTGTTAACCGGCGTCTGGCAGCTGCCAAAAGAAAAATTGCTGGTCACCATTTACCACACCGACGACGAAGCCTTTGAAATCTGGAACAAGGTCGTCGGTCTGCCACCAGAAAGAATTATTCGCATCGGCGACAACAAGGGCGCGCCTTACGCCAGCGACAACTTCTGGCAAATGGCCGACACCGGCCCTTGCGGTCCTTGCACCGAAATTTTCTACGATCACGGCGCGCATATTCCGGGCGGCCCTCCGGGTTCGCCGGATGAAGACGGCGATCGCTTCATCGAAATCTGGAACAACGTATTCATGCAGTTCGACCGTCAGCCCGACGGCACGCTGCTGCCCTTGCCAGCGCCTTGCGTCGATACCGGTATGGGTCTGGAACGCGTTGCCGCCGTGCTGCAACACGTGCATTCCAATTACGAAATCGATTTGTTCCAGCACCTGATCAAGGCCGCTGCAAAACTCACCGACACCACCGATCTGGAAAACAAATCGCTGCGCGTGATCTCCGATCATATTCGCGCCTGTTCCTTCCTTATCGTCGACGGCATTCTGCCTTCGAACGAAGGTCGCGGTTATGTGCTGCGCCGGATCATCCGTCGCGCCGTTCGCAATATCTGGAAACTCGGTGCATTGAATGCCGAAGGCCAGTTCTGGCGCATGGTGCAGCCACTGGTTGAAATGATGGGCGATGCCTATCCGGAATTGAAATCGAAACAGGCGCTGATCGAACAAGCCCTGAAAGCCGAAGAAGCCGCATTCGCATCGACACTCGATGCCGGCATGCAGCGTCTGGAAAATTCCCTGAAAGCCAGCGGCAATAAAATCGATGGCGAACAGCTGTTCCAGATGCACGATACCTACGGCTGCCCACCGGATTTGATCATCGACATCCTGCGCGAGAAAAACGCGACGCTAGCCGACAACGCCAACGACACCTACGAAACCCTGATGGAAGAGCAGCGCACCCGCGCACGTTTGGCCGGTAAGTTCGCCGGTCAAACCGGTTTGCCGGCAGAACTCGTTGCTTCCTTGCACGCCACCGAATTCCTCGGTTACGAAACCCTCGAAGAAGACAGCTGCAAAGTCGTCGCGCTCGTGAAAGACGGCAAGCCGGTGCAATCGATCGAAAGCGGTGACGATGCCATCGTGATTCTCAATCGCACCCCGTTCTACGCCGAGTCTGGCGGTCAAAGCGGCGACAGCGGCGTATTGCTCGATGTCGGTTCCGATCATTTCGATGTCAGCGACACCATCAAGATTTCCGCCATTTTCCACGGCCACGTCGGCAAGCTGACGAAAGGCGCATTGAAAGTCGGCGACAAAGTTTCCGCTCGCGTGAATGAAGAACGCCGCCAGGCCATCGTGCTGAATCACTCGGCCACCCATTTGCTGCACGCCGCCTTGCGCAGCGTGCTCGGCACACACGTCACGCAAAAAGGCTCGCTGGTCGCGCCGGATAAATTGCGTTTCGACTTCTCGCATTTCCAGGCCGTTACGCCGGAAGAATTGTCGCGCGTCGAAAAAATGGTCAACGAAGAAATTCGCCGCAACCCGGAAGCCGAAGTGCACCACATGGGCATGGACGAAGCCATTGAATTCGGCGCCATGGCCTTGTTCGGCGAAAAATACGGCGAGCGCGTCCGCGTGCTGAAGATGGGCGATTTCTCGACCGAACTGTGCGGCGGCACCCACGTGCACCACACTGGCGACATCGGCGTATTCAAGATTGTTTCCGAAGGCGGCATTGCGGCCGGCGTTCGTCGTATCGAAGCGGTCACCGCCGACGGCGCATTGCAATATTTCGCCGACCAGGAAAAACAACTCGATGAAGCCGCCGAACTGCTCGGTGCCAAAGGCAACGATGTCATCGACAAACTCAAAGCCTTGCTCGACCACCAGAAAAAACTCGAACGCGAACTGAAAACCATCAAGGCAAAAGCCGCCTCCGGTGC
>Ga0208628_1000175_pt1 | contig 38967 bp, 29 predicted proteins | sample LakWasMet16_LOW5_2_FD_183864 | JGI IMG/M metagenome (GOLD analysis project Ga0208628, IMG submission 183864) | Freshwater sediment methanotrophic microbial communities from Lake Washington under simulated oxygen tension - Sediment Metagenome... | ecosystem: Environmental > Aquatic > Freshwater >... | reverse complement strand
CGGTCCGGGGGACCACCCGTGGATCTTGGAGAGACTCGAAGTGTTGCCCGATCTTGCTAGAGCTCCGCATCGCCGCGGAGTACGGGAACCACTCAGAAACTCAAGCGTTTTGATGCAGCCGCCCTGCTTCCCTCCCAGGGGACCGCATCACAGGGGACCGGTTCCGGCCGTGATGTTGTCCGCTTCGTTCGACCGGCTTCTTCATTGGGCTTGTCCATCGGAGCGGCGGCAGAGCGACATCGACAACGTTGGCTTGTGAGGCAACTCGAGTTCATGGCCACGAGAGGTCGCTCTCGTGGAGACACGCGCGCATCCCTCGTCTGAGATCGTTGGAGCTGCTCCAACGCGATGACGAACGCTGCCATCAACTCCCAACGGCTCGACGGCGCCCCATTCGAGAGACCGTCCTTGGTGCGGGCCCATACCCCTTCCTGCGGGTCGCGCTCTGGCGCGAACGGCGGGAAGCTCTCGACCCGCAACGTCCCGGGCGGACCACCCGGTCTGCACATCTCCAGCGTGCGCGGTTCGGTCCTCGTCGCCGGACGCATCGGGGCGGGTGAGTCGTGCCTCGTCTCCGGGCTCCACGGGCCCGTGCGCCGCGGGCGTCATCCTCTGCGCCGGGATGGGAACGAACTGCGCCCAGATGGAGTGGTCGCGGTGGCCTCAGTGCGACGGCTTCGACAACGACGTCGACGTCAACGTTGGCTCTGGGGTCTGTGTGAGCTGGCAGCGCTGCGACGGGGGCCGCTGCCGCGGTTGCCCGCGCCGGACGCCTTCGCGCCCGCGCCCAGGTCGGCGGGCCCGCTACCGCGTCCACGCGCGCAGCCGCCGTCCTCTCCTGCTCGTGCGCCCGCGCGCAGTCGGGGCAGCGCTTCGCCAGACTACTTCGGCACGAGCTGTCCAACCACCGTGGTCAGCACCCATGAGCGTGCTTCAAGCCGAGCGTCCGGCGCGAGGGATCAGGGCAGCGGGAGCAGCGCGGGCGGCGCGAGCGGTGCTCCGTCGGCCCCGAGGCGGGCGTGCATGAGCCGCCAGGCGTCGCCGTCGCGGACGGTCCAGACGGCGAGATACTCGCGCTCGTCGACGCTGCGGGCCACCGCCGCGCTGCCCAGCCGCGCAAGCAGCGCGGGCGGCCCGAGGCGTCGCGCCGCCCCGCGAGGTGCGCCATCGGCGTCGAGGGGCTGCACGTGCAGGGCGGCGGGCTCGTCGCCCTCCTCGGCCACGCCCACCCACACGGCGAGGCACCCGGTCGCCGCGCACGCGAGCTCCGCGACCGTGCCGCTGCGGCGGGGCCCGAGCGGCACCGGACCTGCCACCGCGCGGCGCCCTTCGAGGCGCGCGAGGCGCGGGTCGTGACGGAGGTTGAAGCCCGAGTCCTCGCCCCAGGTGAGCCACGCGGAAGCGCCGCGTGCCGCGACGTGCACGAGGCCGACCTCCCCGCGGGAAGGCGCGAAGCGTTGCGTCTCGACGAGTCGTCCGCCGCGGTCGATCCAGTGGAGGTGCAGGGCCCCGCGATCGCGCTCGAAGTCGTACGAGACCTGAGGGGCGAGCCAGGCGTCGCCGGTCCAGGTCAGGTCGGCGCCGACCCCGCCGTCGCGCTGCTCGACGTAGGTGACGGGGCCACGCGGCGCGCCGCCAGGCGCGAGGCGGGCGAGGGCGAAGCCCCGGTGCGCCGCAGAGAAGGCCAGCCAGCCGACCCCCCAACCCTGGCCGTCGCTGGCCAGGTGGACGTCGAAGGCTGCCTCCTCCGGCGCCACCGCCACCGGGGGCACGGTCACGGTCGCGTTTGCGTCGACGACCGCCATCCATGCGTGGGGCGGCCACCGATCGTCGTCCCGCGTCTCGGCCCACGCGACCCCGACGCGCGCGCTGTCGCGGGCGAGGGAGGGTCGGCGCGCGAAGCTGCCCGCGCTCGAGACGGTGCGCACCTCGCCGCGCAGCGCTCCGTCGCGGCCGAGCGCAGCGAACTGCACACGCGGCGAGCCGGCGCGCTCCCAACGGGTCCACGCGACGATCCAGCCGTCGCCGGTCGCCACCACCGCGGGGTCGATGAACGCTAGGACCTCCTCGCAGGGCGCGGTCCGCCACGCACTCAGCTCCGCCGTCAGGGCCGTCGCGCGCGCCGCCTTGGGCGCGCGGGTGATCGCGGCGCTCGCGACCGCGACAACGCACACGGCGAGCAGCGGGGCGCCCCAGCGCGGCGCACCGCGGCGACGGAGGATCTCGACGGTCAACCCCACGATCGAGTCAGGACGTCCCATCGCGCGAGCGTATAGCAACCCGCCGTGCGCGAGGCCCTGGCGCCCGGGCGGCGCGGGGTCCAGCGGACGCCACACCCCGCGCCCCGACGGACCTCCGCGCGCGCCGTCGTCCTCCTGGGGACGATGGTCCGCGACGTCAGCATCCTCGGTGCGTCGGTGCCCCATCTGCGCCGGCCGCGGACTCCACCTGGCGCCGTACCAGCTGGCAGGTCGTGCCAGGGGGAGGGCAGGCGCGGACGCCTATTCGGCTAGAGCTCCCGCCCGTCGCCGTCACGACGGGGCTGGAATCAGGCCCTCTCGGGGGAGGCGCTGGCATTCCCCGGCTGCCCGGCCGTACGCTAGGACATGGCCACCCTGGAGGACAAAGTCGCCGCTCAGCACGACCGGTTCCTCCGCGCGTTGCCCCAGCTGCGCACCGGCCACGACGGGGAGTGGGTAGTGTTCCTCGACACGGCCCGGTTCTTCGCCGCGGACGAGCGAGCGGCCCTGCGGTGGGCCCACGCGAACCTCCGGATGGACGCCGGGTACGTCGTGGCCCGCGTCGAAGAGCCGGAGCCGGTGTTCCTGTCCGCGGCGCTCGCCTACCGCCTGGCGACATGACCCACGTCTACCGCTGCCCGCTCGGGAGCAGCGCCGAACTGGTGCGCCACGGCCCGGTCGTACTCGGCAAGCTCCGGCCCTCGCGCGAGGTGCGGGAGGCGATGCAGATGCGGGGCGAAGTCGTGCCGCCGCAGCAAGTGAAGCTGCTCGTCGACACGGGGGCGTCGTTCTCGATGGTGTCCAGGAGCCTCGCGACCGGCCTCGGGCTGCAACCCCTCCGTCGGCACCCCGTGGTGGGGGTCTCGCAGAAGCCAGAGATGTGCTGGGTGTACGAGGCCACGCTCGACCTGTGGCTCGAGGGCCCGTCCTCGCGCGTCGAGGTGGCGCTGCCGCTCAGCGTGACGGGCGTCGCCGACGCGCACGCCGACGTCCCGCACGACGCGGTGGTGAGCGGCCTGCTGGGCCGGGACTTCCTCGCGTCCTTCGTGTTGCACTACGACGGCCCCCGGGCCCGCTTCGAGCTCCGCACCGACCGGGTCCAGGCGGAGGACTGATCGGCCGCTTGCGGCCGGGGTCGGGGCGTACGAACTGTCAGCGCGTAGGTCCTCCGGCGCCCGCCTCGTCCGGCGAACCGGCCGCGCTCCGAGCGAAGATGATCGTTCACGGAGCGCAGACGTAGCGGACGCCCTCGAGGAGGGTGGCGGCCCGGCAGAACGTGTACGCATCCCCGCAGTCGGCGTTGCCGCGGGCCGGGTCGCAGACGCGCATGCACACCGCGTCGCCGCGGCCGCCGACGTGGGCCACGCACGCGACCGTCTGCACCGCCGCCCCGGGCACGTAGCCCGGGCAGCGCGCCTCGTCGTCGCAGGAGACCGTGCAGAGGCTGTCCGGCGCCGGGCGGAGGCTGAGGCGATCCGCGGGGAGACTGAGGCGATCCACGGGGAGGCAGCTCGTGCCGCCCTCGCACCCCTCCCCCGCGAAGCACGCGGCGTACGCCGGCGGACGGGGCGGCCGGACGGGGCGGTGGCCCGGGATGCACACGTCACGGCCGGTGAACCAGTCGTGCTCGCACCGGGTGTCTGGGCCGCAATCGGCGTCCGTCCGGCACGTACCGAAGCACCGCCCCCGGTCGGTCACGAGGTCGATCACGCAGGTGGGAGGGAGGGACGGATCGGCGCCGAGGGTGGGGCAGTCGGCGCCCGCGACGCAGGGCACGGTACAGAGCGCGGTCAGGCCGCCGGCGTTGAAGGTCACCGGCGTGCAGGCCGTACCCGCCGCGCACCGCTCGCGGCCGGCGCATCCCTCGTACGCGCCGGCCACCCTCGCGGGGTCGCGGCACACGCAGGTGCCGAACCAGCCGTCTCGGCCGCATGTCTGCACGCCGCCGACGCCGGCGGGGCACGCGCACGCCAGTTCCTCGCCTACGAGGCACCCGCGCTCGTCGTTCCGACAGGCGCCGGCGCCGACGAGGAGGGCCGCGACGAGGACCGCACGGGGCGTGGGGCTCACCGCGCGACGGTACCGCGCCTGCGCCGGGAGCACCCCGGCCGGGCGGCCCGGCGTCACCTTGGGCTCGATCCCCCCGCAGACCCCGCCGTGCCCACGGCGGCACCCGTGCCCGTTCGCCCTGCCGACGCGGCACGTCGGCGACCGCGACCCGTCGCAGCAGCGTAGGCGCTCGCTCACGCCCGTGGACGGGTCGGGGTACGGCGACACGAGCAGCCCGTCGGACGTCGTCGGCGGCGAGCGCGGTACCCGCAGCCCGTCGGGCCGCGCGGCGTACAGCGGCACCTGCAGCCCCTCCGGCGGGTCGGCCGGGAACGGCGGCACCCGCAGCCCGTCGGGCCGGACAGCAGCGACGGCGCCGACGACTTCGACCCGCCACACCGGGTGCAGCTCCCAGAGCGTCGCGACGGTGGCCGTCCCGTGGCTGCAGCCGCGCACGCCGTCGCGCCGGCACGAGTGCGCGTCGTCCCAGAAGCCGTAGCCGACGAGGGCCACACGGACCGGCGTCGCCAGGTCGACGCGGTCGCGGGCGTGCGCCGACGGCAGTCGTACCGCCGCGGGTACGTCCGCGCGCGCTGCCTCGCAGGCCGGGCCCACCGGCACCTCGGCGACCACGCAGGGGGCGCTGCGGCCGGCGCCGGCCGCGCTCACCTCGAGGCGCAGGTCGCAGTCGTTGCCCTCGACGACCCGCCAGAGGTCGCCCGTGAGCATGACGGCCACATCGCCAGAAACGGCGCTCAGGCCTGTAGTGTGGGATGTCCGCGGAGGAAGGTCGGCGCCGCGCCTTCGGCGCATGACCGACCCCGAGCTGGAGGGGAGATCGCGCGGCTTGAGGCCGACGCGGCGCGCGGGAGGATGGTGGCCTACCTGCCGGTCGAGGTCCCTGCAGGGGCGATCCCGCCATCAAGGTCCCGCACGACTCGTGGCTCGAGCGAAGGGCGCGGGGCGCGGGCATGTCACGCGCGTCGCGGCGGTCGCCAGCGGCTTCTGCGCTGGCGTCGGAGCGCGGCCGTGCCTGACTCGCCCGAGCCGGTGCTACGATCGCGCGACGGGGCTCCTTTCCATGTGGACGACTCGAGCGATTGCCGCGACGCTGCTCCTCGCCCTCCCGTCGGTCGCCGCCGCACAGCCGTGCTCGGCGCCATCGGACGCCGGCCGCACCACGTCGCTGCCCGGGGCGCCGGACGTCGGCCCTGTCGCCGTGCAGCCGCGGCCGGCCCCGACGTACGAGCAGCTCGAGGCGTTAAGGGCGCTCGAGGCCGAGGGCGAGGCGTTCCTGGCGCGCGCGAGGCAGTTCCGCGCCGAGGTCGAGCGCCTCGCGGCGTCCCGCGAGGAGGCGGCCGATCGGCGGCGGCGCGCGCTGATGGTGCCCGAGCCGCTCCGGCCGACGCCCGCCGTCGCCCCGCCGGGCCCCGCTACTTCGGCCGAAGCGGCGCCGCGCGACGCGATCGCCCGCCTGGCCGACGTGCTCGACGGCGCTGCGCCCGGCAGCGGCCGCTACGTCGACGCCCTCGCGGCCCTCGCCGCGACCCTCGCCCGTCCCGACCCCCGCCTCGACGCGCGCTGCCGCCCCCTCGCCGTCGCGCTCGCCGGAACGCCCGCCTCCCGCCGCGCGCCGCTGGCGTGCGCCGCGCTCCTGCGGGTCGTCTCATCGAGCGAACTCGCGCCCGCACGGCTGCCCGCGGCCGCGCTCTTACCCCCATGGACGGCGGCCTTCGACGCCCGCCGCGGGTGGCGACCGGCGCTGATCCTCCAGCTCGCGGCCGACGCGCTTCACGAGCGGCGCGCGGAGGAGGGCGTGGCGTTCCTGCAAGCGTTCTTGCGGCTGTACCCCCTCGACGCCGACGCGCCCGCCGCCGCCGACCGGATCGTCGCCGCGCTGACCGCCCTGGGCCGGACCGACCAGGCCGACGCGGCGGCGGCGAGCTTCGTCGACTTCGTCGAAGGCACGCCCTGGCAGTGCGCCCACCGGCACGATCCCGCGCTCCTCGCGCAGACGGCGCCGCTCCTTGCCCGCCACCTGCGGCACGCGGCGGAGGCGGCCCACCGGCGCGCGGAGGAGGCGCGCCACGCCCCCCCGAGGGGCCGCGCGGCGGGCGGGGCCACGGACGACGCGCGGCGTGCCGACGACCTCGCGGCGTCGCTCATCACGGCGTGCCTGACCGCGGACCCCGACGCCGAGGACGCCGACGACCTGCGCATGCAGCGCGCGGTGGCGCTGGCGGGGGCAGGCCGACACGACGAGGCAGCGGACGCATTCGCGACGCTGCTTGGCGCCGGGCGCGACGACGCCTTCTCGGCGGCGGCCGCGAGGGGGATGCTCGATCAGCGGCGGGCGCACGTCCTTGGGCTCGTGGCACGCGGGGCGCTCGACGCCTGTGACGCGGTGCGGGGGGGCATCGACCCGGCGGCGCTGACCGGCGCGGACGGGCGCCAACGACTGAACGAAGCGTCGGCCCGCGAGTGCGAGGCGATTCCGACCGGTGACGGTAGGGGAGCGGTGCGGGAGATCGCGATCCCTGGTCCGATCCGCGTCTTGATGGACGCGCGCGTCGCCGTCAATGTGACCATGAGCCGGGAGCGGGCCGTCGCCGAGCGCGCGACGGCGGCGGACGACGTCCCGAGCGGGGTGCGACCCGGGGCGGTGCCGCTGCAAGCCTGGCTCGCGCATCAGAACGCACGAGCATGGCTGCGCTTCGGACACGTCGAAGAGGCCGAGCGACTCCTCCGGGCGGTCCAGCGACACTGGCCGTGTGGGGCGGTGGCGGACGAGGGCTACCGCGCGCGCGGCGCCCTCTTCGCGCTCCAACAACGGAACGACGACGCCGAGGCCCTGGAGCGCGAGCGGCTGTCTCGGCGGTGCGTGGGTTCGGGCGAGCCCTGCGCCACCGACCCCATCTCCAACTACGCCGTCGCTGAGATGATGATCAATTCCCAGTTCCGACGCGCTACGGCCCGTTTTCGTGAGGCCGAGCGAGCTCCTCCCCAGGAGGCGCGTGCCCTCTACGAGCAGGCCGCGGAAGACATGGACTGGGCCGTGCGCGACAGGCCGAACCACCCGAGGGCGGCGCTCGCGCACTTCTACGTCGCGCTGGCCCTCGAGCGCAGCGGCCGCTTCCTGAGCGCCGCGGAGCGCTACAGCCGCATCACCCGGGAGTTCAACAACACCCGGAGCGCCGAAGGACGCGAGCTGTGCGGTGAGGAGTTGGGGCAGCGCCTCAACATCCTCGAGGTGTCCTACTTTCGCGCCGCCGTGAACGCCGAGCGCAACTACGACTTCGACGCGGCGGTACGGTTCCATCGCGCGCTCATCGACGATCCCCGCTTCGCGACCTCGTGGGACCGCGAGGTGCACCTGCACGACGCGCTGGCGTCGATCGCGCTGATCGAGACCAACCTCGCGCGCTGGCCCGAGGCGGCGGCGGCCTGGGCGGCGTTCCTCCCGGTGGCCGAACCGGGCCGGGAGCGTGCCGTGGTCCTCTTCCGGCTGGCCGAGATCCCGTTCCGCGTCGGCCGATGGCGCGACGCAACTCGCTCCCTGGAGGCGTACGCCCGCAGCCCCACAACGGCCGACGACGCCCCCTTCCACGTGGAGGCGTGGAGCCTCGCCGCGGAGGCCGCCCGGCGGCTGCATACGGGCGCAAGGTCCGCGGCAGCAAAGCACGAGACGGTGAGGGCGTTTCGGGCGGCGGGGCTCACGGCCTGGTCGAGGGCAGCCGCGCTGGCGGTCGCGGCGAGCCTCCCCGAGGTCGAGGCGCGCGCTGCGGCGCTCATTACACCGCGAGCCGCGGGCGGCGGCGCGGCGGTCCTCGCACTCGCCCGCGACGTCGAGGAGCTGGCGCGGCTGTCGGGCGCCGAGGCTATCGCCGCTCGGGTGCGGCTCGGCGAGGTCTACGAGCACCTTGCGGGGTCGGGCGTGGCCCAGGGCGGCCAGCGGGAGGGTCCGTCTGACTGGCGGGCGCTCGCGATTGAGCAGTACGCGCTGGCAGTGTGCGCGGCGAGGGAGGTCGGGATGCCGTCGCAGCACGCCGAGCGTGCGCTGGAGCGGCTGCACGCGGAGGAGAACCGCGAGCGGCTCGACGCCGTGCTCCGCCACCAGAGGCGCGTTCCATACCGCGCCGGCATGTTCGACGAGCATCCACCCGGCGCGCTCGTGCTCGAAGGTAGTCTCGTCGCCACCCCGCCGCTGGTCGGGCCGTGACGCGATGGGTGGCGAGATCCGCGACGTCGCGCGGCGCGTCGTCAAGGCTGCTGCATTCGCAGTGGAGTCGGGGCCACCGAAAAGGACGCGGAAGATCCACCGACCATGAGACCGGCGGATGGGCGCGCTGTAGGGGCTCCGCGATCGGCCGCTCTCACCGCCGCGATGGCGCGCTCGCGGCACACCGCTGCCTTGCATCGGACCTCCGCCCGGAGTCCAGCGTCGGCGGTGACCGCGAGCGTGTCGAGGTACGCTGACTCGCATTCGTCGCTGGCTTCGAAGAGCGCTTCCGCCCGATACAGCAACGGCCGCGGTGACCGGAGGGTGCCGTAGAGCCGCGCCGCGTCTCGTAGCGCGGTCCGATCGGGCGGCGTAGTTCGCAGGGCCTCCCGATGCCAGCGCGCAGCCGTGGCGTAGACCTGATCCTCCATCGCCGCCTCGCTCCCTGGCTCCCCGCGCGACCAGTCGAGCAACCCCGTCAACTCGGCGATGGTCTCCCTGCGAGCCTGCGTCTCGGAGAACAGCCGCGCGTAGCCGACGATCCAAGGAGTCGGCGCCGCGGACCGTGGCACGCTCGCCAGCAGGTGCTGATAGCCCGCCAGCGCCCATTCGGGCCGTCCGTGCCCGGCGAGCACGACGAGCATCGGCTCGAACATCGTCCGCCAGGGCTCCCCCGGGGCGAGCCGAGCGATCCACGCCATCGACTCTCGGGGCGACCATGACCCGGCCGCCACGCGCGACAGCGCGAACGCCATCGCCGAGGCTCGCACCGCGTCGCGGTAGAACACCTGGTGACTCCCCGCACTCACGGCCTGGGCGAAGAACTGAAGCGCGCCGCCGGGATCGTTCGCCTCCAGCCGGATCAACCCGAGACGGTAGCGCGCCTCGTCGCGGCGATCGGGATCTCCGACGACGCGCAGGCAGCGCTCGAACCACCGTGACGCCTCGGCGGGTCGGCCGCGACGGTCGTGGTGATCCGCGATCAGGAAGAGGGTCGACGGAAGCAGTGCCGCATCGGGCGCGCGTTCGGCGAGCGTCGCGGCGACCGCCTCGGCGGCCGGGGTGTCGCCTGCATCGAGCAGGATCGCGGCGAGATACGTCGCGGCGAGGCCGTCGTACAGGTGCTGCGGGTACTCGCGCGCCAGGGCTTCGAGCGCCGCGCGGGTGGTCGCGCAGTACGACATCACCTCGTCGCCCACTGGAGGGCGCGGTCCCCGCGGCGCCAGCCACCCGGCGTTCCGCCAGACTTCGTGGTCGCACGCCGACGCCCCCTCGCGGGGCCGTTCGGGGCCGTCGACGACGTTCCAGGCGCGGTCGTCCGCGAGTTCCCACGCAACGCTGGCGATCCGCATGAGGAGGTCCGGTCGATGCGGGTCATCGTGCGGCAGACGGGCGAAGAGTCGATGGGCGACCACCAGATCCAACCGGTTGGCTGGTTGACCGATGGCCATGCGGCGCATGCGGAAGACCTGCCAGTCGCGTGCGGGGGGAGGGAGGACCCAGGGACGCGGCGGCTCGATCTCTGGCGTGCGCGTGAGAGTGCGGCCCGCGCTCACCTGGAGCACCCGCCCGCATGCCGCGTCGGTCCCCTGCGCTCGGCCGAGCACCGGGCTCAACGACAAGGCAGCCCACAGGCCGATCATCCCGCCGCTGCATCGCTCCCGTGGACTCATGCTCCCTGTTCCCCGCGTGCCAGTTGCCCGCGAGATGCACCGCCCGCGGACTCTACTGAACCGGGCCGGTCACGAGGCGGCCCGAGGACATTGTCCCGAAGGAGCCCGACGTCTCTCCGACGGAGGTCATACGCAAGGTGCAGCGTCGCAGGAGCAACTCCGTGTTCAAGAGGATGATTATCGACGCGGCCGCCAGGGGGCGCGAGGGCACGCCCCAACGGTACGCGCCACGATCCCATCACCGCGCGAACGGGTGCCGCGGGCACTCCGCCGGCGCCTCGCGGTAGGTCGCCAGCGGGTCGGGCGTTGGCGGCGGGAGCGGGGTCGCGGCGCGGCGGGTGAGGTGATCGGCCAGGGCGCGCAGGCCGATCCCGACCCAGGCCACGCCGAACGCGAGCACGGCGAGGCATGCGGCCCTCGCCTCCATTCGGAGCATCGCGGGTAGCGAGCGGGTCCACGGCGCGTCCAGCGCCCCGGACATCGGGAGAACGCCCCAGCACGACATGCCGCCAAACGCGACGGCGAGACCCAGTGAGACGTTCATCGCCACCCGCACCCGCTGGGCACGCTGGTCCGTCGCGCATCGAGGGCAGCCCGTCGGGGTCATGGGCGCGATCGTACACCCGCTAAATACAAGGCGCTTTGTGCGCGGCGGCGGCAGATGAGCGACGCGACGATTGAGCAGGAGATCGCACACATCGAGGCCGAGGCGGGGCGCGGGCGGTGGTGGTCGACCTCCCAGCCGAGGTCCCCGTGACAGGGTGAGTTCGCCCCGCGCAGCTCACCGCGTGAACGGGTGCAGGGGCACTCCACTCGCCAGGCCAACTCGATCAGCGCGGCGACGCGGGTCTGTCAGGCGCGTCCTGCGGCAGGGCCAGCTCGCGCCAGAGCCAGCGGTTGTACGCCTCGACCGCGGACGGAACCCGACGTTGGGCATCCGCGATGATGAACGTCCCCGGCAGCATGATGAGCGTCCCGCCCATCGTGAACATCATCGGGATGAGCGAGGTGGGTTGCGGGTCGGTCGCGAAGCGGTCGGTATCGATTGATAGAACGGAAATGACGGTCACTGCCAGCGAGATGAGAACAGTGGCCATCCCTGCGCCCATGAAGCCCCACCCGAGCGCGAGCTGGTTGTCGCGCGCGTGAAGCACCTCCTCTGCCTCACGCGCGTTGGCCAGGTAGGGGCGGTCGTCGGAGAGGTCCCCCACGGGCCCGTTGCCGAGGCGCATCGCCCAACCGCTCATCCCGACGTGGGGCATCGCCGCGTGCTGGCGATATGCCACGACTCGCCGCTCGATCGGGGCGTCCCGCGGGGGGAGCCGCAAGGGCTGGGGCTGGACCCTCGCGCAGGCTGACGTCATCAACAGCGCACAGGCGAGCGCGACCCCCGTTCGATTCATCGTGCGATCCTCCGTGAGCGTTCCGAGCCGGTCAATCAGACGCCATCGTCACATCAGACGCGCCCGTTGCTCACCGCGTAAACGGGTGCCGCGGGCACTCCGCCGGCGCCTCGCGGTAGGTCGCAAGCGGGCCGGGAGTCTGCGCAGATCTGCCGCGTGCCTGGCCGGGAAGTCCGCGGTGTCTCCGGCCCCTCCGCCGTCGCCGTCAGGGAGCTCGCCAGCGGCGCACGCGGCGGACGCTCTCGGGGCCTTCCTCTCTGGCTCTGGCTCGTCGTCGATCGCCCTCGTCCCTGACGACGCCCGCGCCGAGCGCGTCTCGGCGGCGAAGCGCGCGCTCGCGGTGCACGGGCGGCGCGCCACGCTCTCCCGCTCGCTTCGCAGCGGGCGCATACTCCCCAGCGATGCCCACCGCCCCGCCCTACCGCGCGGCGCCCGCTCGGCGCCCCGTCGTCGAAGCGCGCGAGACCACCGCGCCGCTCGGGGTCGGCCGGCCCGCGGCGCTGGCGCTCCTCGTGGCGGGCGTGCTCGGCGCCATGGTCCCGCAGGCGGCCGAGATCGAGTGCATCTACGCGGGCGCCCAGTGCAAGCTGGTGACGCACCGGGGGCTCTACACCGCCGAGCGCAGCTTCGATGGGGCGCACATCGACGCCGTCACCGCCGCGGGCGACCCCGATCTCGCGCTCGCGCGCTCGATCGAGTCGCTCCGGCAGGCGAGCGACGGCCGCCGGCTCCCGCTCGCGTCGAGCGGCATCTACTACGACGACTCCGCCGACGTCTGGCGCAACGACAACCTCCTCGTCGAGGCGGCACGACGGTTCTTCCTCCGCGGCGGCGGATACTTCACCGTCCGCCAGGAGTACCTCGATGGCGTGCCCCGCCTGGGCGCGGGGGCAAGCCTCCTCGCGCCGCTCGCCGGTCTTGCGTGGCTGCTGTGGAGCGAGCGCAGGACCCGTCGCCTGTCGCTCTCCGTCGACGTCGACAGCCGCACGGCCCGCGCCCGCTCCGTCGGTCTCGGCGGCGCGACGATCGTCAACGCCCTCCCTTTCGGCGCCGAGCTTCGCCTCCAGTGTGGCAACGACCTGGACGACGCCCGCCTCCCGCTGGTGGGCGTGACGGGCGCCGACGGCACGCCGCTTCCGTTGTTGCGCGGCCATGCGCTGGCGCACCGCGCCGACCTCGCTCGCCTCGTCGCGCGCGTCAACCGCGCCCTCGCCGACGCCTCGCCCGCGGGCCGCTCGCCCTCGCTCGCCCTGCGCCTCGCCCCATCGCTGGTGCTCGCCCTCGCCTCGATCGCGCTCCCAGTGCAGGTCGTGGTGCACGGGATGTCGTCGATCCCATCCTCCGACGGGGAGGTCGAGGTCACCTCCTCGGCCGACCGCTGCGAAGTCGACGGGATGACGCTGCTCCGCGGCGCGCGCGTCGCGTGGAGCCACCGGGTGGGCGAGACGACCCGAGAGTTCACCGCGGTGGTGGGCGGGCGCCCGGCGCGCACGGTGCCGGTGACCTTCGAGGTGCGCCCCGAGAGGGTGACGGGTTTCGACTGCGCCGAGGTCGCGCGCGCGGGTTCGAACCGTGGGCTGCGCGTGACGCCGTCCGGCATCCGGCGCGATTCCCGCGACGAGACGCGCTGAGTGACGCGGCGCTCGCGTAGGAGATTGCGCGCCTTGAGGCGGAGCGCGGGCGGATGGTGGTCTACCTGCCGGCCGGGTCCACAGAGGCGGGGTGAGGTTGCGCCGCGCTGCTCACCGCGCGAGCGGGTGCCGCGGGCACTCCGCGGGCGCCTCGCGGTGGGTCGCCAGCGGGTCGGCGGGATGCACTCGTCGAGCGTCTGAGCGATGGGGAGAGATGGCCTCTCGTGTGCGAACCGCAGCGCGTTCCCGCTCCGCGTGGCACGCCCCGGTCCGGCGCATGCTCCCGTCAGTGCTCGGGCGCCGCGAAGTCGGCGAGCCGGTTGTCGATGCTCACCGTGCGGCGCAGTTCGCGTAGGTAGATCCCGCGCTGGCGCAGCATCTCGCGGTTGACGAGGGCAGCGTAGAGCCGCTCGCGCACGCTGACGAAGGGAGGCGGCTCGAGCGCGCGCCGCGACGCCAGCCGGATCACGTGCCACCCCGCGGGCCCCCGTACCGGGTCGGTCACGCCGCCCAGCGCGAGCGGAGCAATCGCCTCGTCGAGCGCTTCGGGCAGCGACCCCGGCGGCAGCTCTCCGAGTGCGCCGCCGTTCTCCCGCGACTCCGCGTCGTCCGACATCTGCCGCGCCAGACTGCGTAGATCCTCTCCCGCGCGCACCAGCTGGGCGACCCTCTCGGCGCGCTGCCGGGCGGCCTCCACCTGTGCGGGCGTTGCGTCCTCGGCCACAGCGATGAGCACGTGCGCCACCGTGGGCACCGTCCGGTGCGCCGCCTCGCGCACCGCGCGCCGGTAGGCCTGCTGGAGGTCGGCCTCGGTGACGTTGATGCGCCCGCGCACGCGCACCTGGAGCACCCGCAGCTGAAGCAGCTCGCTCTCCATGTACGTGCGGTACTCCGCGCGCGACACGCCCTCCCGCTGGAGCGCCGCGTAGAGCTGCTCCGGGGTGGCGCCGCGCTCGGATGCCAGGCGTCCGATGAACTCGTCGACGTCGTCCTCGGTCACCGTGATGTGCGCCCGCGTCGCCGCCCGGCGGAAGAGCAGCTCGTCGATCCTCCGGTCGAGGGCCGTGCGCAGCACCTCCGCACGCTGCGCCGCGTGGGCTCGGGGCGGGATCCCCGCGGGGATCCCCACGAGGAAGGGCCGCGCCCGCCGCTCGAGCTCGGAGAGGAAGATCGCGTCGTCGTCTACGACGCACACCACCCGCTCGAGGACCTCGTCGGCCCACGCCCCAGCTCCCGCCAGGTGGAGCGCGAGCCCGACCAGCCAGCCGCTACGCATCACGGTCCGCGTCATCACTGCCCTGCCTCCCTGACGCCGTCAGCGTCGGCTCTCCCGCTCCGCTCATCCTCATGAACCGCGCTCTGGGGGCCTTCGTTCGCCGGCCGGGCGCTCGACCACGTCGGTGTCTTCCAAACCCGCTCCTCTGCCAGGTATCGAGGGCAGTCCGTCGGGTCCATGGGTGCGAGCGTACGCCCGGTGAGGCGCGCCGCCATCGGCCCCGAGACGCGCCTCCGCTGCCGTCAGCGAAGCGCGTCCGCCGCACCGCGCGAGCCCGGGGCCGTGGTCTACTCGGCGGCGCCATGACCGCGCCGTCGCCCGAAGCCCCGCCGGTTCCGTCGGCGCTCGAGCCGCGCCCGGAGGGCCCGTCGCCCCGCTGGCGGCGCGCGGCGCAGGGGCTCCGCTGGATGCGCCTTGCGACGTACACCGGGGTCACGACCCTTGTGCTTGCTACCCTTTGGAGCCTCGTCGGCGACCGCACGCCCCCGGCGAGCGTCATGGCGGGCGACCTGCTCTACGCCTTGTCCTTCCTGGCCTACGTCGCCTTCGCCGCCGGGCTCTGGCGCTACAGGAGCGTGCCGGCCTGCACCGGCGCCGCCCGCCCAGCCCGCCAGGCGTTCGCGTGTCTGGCCTGTGGGGTTGCGCTGTATCTCCTCTGCTACCCGGCGCTGGCGTTGCTCGCCCGCGTGTTCGGCGCCGACGACCGCTGGCTGCTCGCCTTCGTCGTGCTGTGCTACGTCGCGGTGATCGCCCTGAACGTCGCCTGTTCGGTATTGCTGGTGCGCGCGCTGGGCGCGACCTTGAGGTCGCTGGGCGAGGCGCCGCCCGCCTGGGTGCCGATGGCGCTCGTCGCGTCCATCGCCCTGCCGATCCTCCTCATCGCGGTAGAGATCGCGCTCCTGAGCTTCGCGACGATCCTCCCCCGCGTCGGGCTGGGCCTGGTCCTCGCGTTCGGCCTGGCAGCCGAGGTCGCCGTCGTGCTGGCGCTGGCCGCTGTGATGGGATTCGCGGCCAGGGCTCTCGCCCGCCAGGAGAGCCCGGAGAACGCGCTGCGCTGACGAGCGACGGGCGCAGACGACGAGACGCCCCGACCCGTGAGGGCCGAGGGCGGGGGTGAACGTCACCGCGCGAACGGGTGCCGCGGGCACTTCGCTGGCGCCTCGCGGTAGGTCGCCAGCGGGTCGGGCGCGGGCGGCGGGAGCGGGGTCGCGGCGCGTCGGGTGAGGTGATCGGCCAGGGCGCGCAGGCCGATCCCGACCCAGGCCACGCCGAACGCGAGCACGGCGAGGCGTGCGGCCCTCGCCTCCATTCGGAGCATCGCGGGTAGCGAGCGGGTCCACGGCGCGTCCAGCGCCCCGAACATCGGGAGAACGCCCCAGCACGACATGCCGCCAAACGCGACAGCGAGACCCAGTGAGACGTTCATCGCCACCCGCACCCGCTGGGCGCGCTGGTCCGTCGCGCATCGAGGGCAGCCCGTTGGGGTCACGGGCGCGAGCGTACGCCCGGTAGACACAAGGCGCTCTGTGCGCGGCTGCGGCAGATGAGCGACGCGACGATTGTGCAAGAGATCGCACGCATCGAGGCCGAGGCGGGGCGCGGGTGGTGGTGGTCTACATCCCGGCCGAGGACGACGCGGCGGGGAAGATGGCGGGTGTGCTGGTGGGTCAAGAGAGGGGCGTAGGTCCGCCGAGGCCGCAGGCTCGTGCGCTCGAACACCCAACGGATTGGGACGGGCTACGATCGTAGAGCGATGTTCACTGCGAACGAGCGGGGACGGTTGCTAACGGTCGTCGGTGCGATGGCGATGGCGTGCGGAGCGACCATGATGGCGCCCCGACCGACGCGCGCCGTCGTGGCGCGCGCGGAGGCCCCGCCGCAATCAGCGTCTACCCCGGAGCCGAGCGTGGCGACGTGTCGCTGGGAACCCCCGCTCGACGCCCTCATTCTTCTCCCGGTTGGGCAGCTCCCCACGTCGTGTCCGTCCGATCTCATGAACCGCCCGATCGCGGCGGATGTGTCCCTGTGCGACCCGCTGCCTTCGGGGGAGGGCGCGCCCGTCTGGCTCGCATTCCAGGCGGAGTCTTGGCGGCTGCGCGAGCGCGCGGAGGCGCCAAGCCTTGAATACCTCTCGCGGTTGGCGGACAGCTACGCGGACGCGGAGGAGAGTCTGGGTAGCGTCACGCCGTGGTCGCCGTCGATCGCACTGCATTGGGTCTGGTCGGAGATCGAGGGACAGGAGGCACTCCGCGCCCAGGTGGCCCTCGTCGCGGCGGCACGCCCCGGCGTCGCCGCGAGCTGCCGGTCGGACCTGCGCGCGTACCGCGAGCGCCGGACCCGTCGGATGCGTCTGCGGCTGGAAGACCTTCTCGGTCGCATCGCCACGGAGCGGACCCGTATCGCGGGCCTCGCCATGCGGTACCGGTCCGATGCGGTCGCCTTCGCGGAGATGACCAACCGGGAGGCGCGGCTCGCCGAAGAACACCGGCTTGCCCTCCTTCGTCTCGGACGCTTCGAGCAGGTTGTGGAGGCACCAATCGGCGCTGCTCGCGTGCTTGCCGGTGGCCTGATGCGCACGGCTGGCCGTGGCGTGCCTCCCGATCGACGCCGCCCGCCCCTAACGGACTTGGCGTTGGCCATGCGTCCCTTCGTCGAGACGCTCTGGCCTGGCCCCCGTCGCCCCACCACTCCATCACGCGACCGCTCGCTCGGCTACCGGGTGCTCGCTGCGTGCGCGCGGCCGAGGCACGCGTGGACGGCGGTGACGTCGCGACCCGAGTCCGACGCACCCCACCGGGAGGCGGCCGCGGAGAACCCCGACGTGATCGAGCTCCCCGCGTACCTCTCCCGGGCTCAGGTGCTCAGGGGCCTCGAACCGCTGGAGCCGGACTTCCAGCAGTGCAGCGGTCTACCGCTCTCGCGCCTACGCATCGACCTCACGATCATGGAGTCGGGCTTCGCGATCGGAAGGGTTGGCGGAGAGCTCGGCGGGACGAGCGCGGCGGCGTGCATCGAGCAGGCGCTGCGCGGGCCGCTGTTCCCGCGGTCGTGCACTCGCATCCAGTACTTTTCGCTACCCTTCGGGACGACCGAGCCAATGTGATGCCGATCTTCCGGTGCCCCGGAGGTGCGCGACGCGGGCCGCGCCGACGCCCGCGGTCGAGGTCCCCAGCGGGGAGGCGGCCTACTGGCGACTTCGGCGGATGAGCAACTGCGAGCTGGAGGGCGAGATCGCGCGCCTCGCGGCCGAAGCGGGCTGCGGGCGGGTGGTGGTCTACCTCTCAGCCGAGGATCCCGAGACGAGGTGCGGGGGTGGCCCGAGAGGGGAGTGATCATCTCGGAGGGTGGCGGGCCCTTGCGGATCGAAGTGACTCGACGTGATGCGCACCCGCATTGCCGCGGCCTACCCCGACGACGCACCCATGGCCGCGGGCCTGTTGTGCGACGCCGCAGGTCAGTCGGTCATCGGCGCGACGGTCGGCTTGTGCGGGATGCCCGGCAGCACCAACGGCTCGCGCTGCTGCGCGTGGGGTGAGCTACCGCAGCCAGAGCCGCGACAGGTCGAGCGTGATCTCCTCGATGGGTTCGACCCGCCCGCGCCCGGAGAACTCAGTCCGCGCGCGAGAGGTTGTATTGGACGGACGCTCCCGCGTCGTCGGGCATCCATTGAAAGCTGAAGGTGTTGAACGACCGGGTGCTCGGCAGGAACACCATGTTCGTGAGGGACATCGTTCGTAGCGAGCCCGCCGCGGTCACCATGCGCAGGGTCCCCTGGCCGTACACGGCGCCGACCTGGTCGAGGGTCCAGCTTCGCCCCCCGCCGTCGCCCGGCGCGGCGAACCCGAACGGGGAACAGGGGACGCTCTGGTAGGGGCAACGGATGGCCGCGCTGCCGTCGGCGCGCAGGTCGAGATAGAAGAAGGTCTCCTCGGCTCCCGATGAGAACCGGTGCCCGCTCCAGCTCCCCACGAGCAGCCCCCGCACGCGCGCGGTGCGAACCTCGACGCCCTCGTCGGGCACCGGCACCTCGCAGGGAGTCGCTCGGGTGTCGAGGGCGCCCGAACCCAGTGAGGGCACGGTGCACGTCGTGCCGGTGGCGCAGCTCTCCACGGGGCCGTCGCGTTCGCAGCTCGCGCCGCTGCACGGGACGCAACCGCACACGAACGAACAATCGCGCGTGACCATGCGCTGCCACTGCGCGGCGCCGAGGCAGGCGAAGCGCCTCCCACCGCAAGGGAAGTCAGCGTTGCAGGACCCCGATGCGTCGCACCCGCCGTCGACCACGTGGCCGACCGGGACGTCGGGCGACGGGACGACGTCGGTCGTGCCCTGCACGTCCACGGCGTCGAGGAAGGCCCGGGCGTCCACCGGCCCCTGGGCCCCAGCGCCGCATCCGACCAGTGCGACTACCCCACCCACCAGCAACGATCGATTCATGTCCGTGACTCCCGCGCCGTGCGCTGACCTGACCCATCAGGGCGACGATGCGCGCCGTGACCAGCCCGCTGCGCGTCCTACACCCGTTCCCCGACGAAGGCCTGGCCCACCGCCGCGGAGGTCGCCGCCTCGCGGCGCGTGCGATCCTTCGACGACGTCGAGCGGGACGTTGCCGTAGGACGCAGTCGGCCCGGCCGGACACTCGACCTGGTGAATCGGCGAGAGGGCCGCAAAGACCCGCGCCGACGCGACCGCGCTAGCGACGAAGCTGCGCTCGCTCGAGAGGACCATCGCTGCCACCCCCGCCAGGAGCGCGCTCGGGACAGGCCAGGACTCGGAGATGCGCATTGCCCGGCCGACGCGTCGCAACCGCCTCCACGGGTGAAGCTCTCTCCCCCGATACGTTCCGCGGTCCGCGGCGTGCCCCGCTCCACGCCCCATCGACCGACCGCGTGCGGCCGCGTGCGTGGTAGTGCTCAACGATGCGGACGCAGGCCGAGGCCGTGCGGTGGCTCGCGGTGGCGCTGGCGGTGTTGGCGGGGTGTCGACGCGCGAGCCCGCACCCGACGCCCGCGCGGCGCCCAGGCGCGACGTTGGCGACAGCGCCCCGCGGGCGCGCGGGGTGGACGGCCGCCTACCGGCTGCGCCACCGTCCGGTCGCGACCCACGATCTGCCCGATGTGGTGGTGCACGCGCCCCCGGGCTTTGACCCGTCGCGGCCGCTCCACGTGGTGATGGTGTTCCACGGGCTCAACTCGCGTCCCGCGTGGCTGGTGGCTGCGGGCCCGCTCGCGCCGTTGACCGGGGAGGCCGGTAGCGGGTGGGGGCTCTCCACGCGACACGATCGCGCGGGGGTGAACGCGCTGCTCGTCGCTCCGCAGCTCGCGCCGCGCGGGGCAGCCGGGTTTGCGGGGGCGTTCCAGCGCCCCGGGTTCTTGAGGGAGTTTCTGCAGGAGCTGCTGACGGAGACGCTGGTGTCGCGGCTCGGCGGGCGCCGAAGCGTCGACGACATCGAGGGCCTGACCCTGGTCGGATCGAGCGGGGGCGGGCCTGTGATCGGCGCGCTGCTGGCCCGAAGCGACCTCGCCGACCGGGTGCGCACCGTCGTCCTCGACGACGGCTTGTACGGGGCGGAGAGCGCCTTCGCGGCATGGATGCAGCGGTCGACGCCCGACGCGCCGCGACGGTTCGTGTGCCTCACCTCGAACGACGACGTCGACATGCGAAGGCGTGCCGATGGCCTCGCGGCACGCCTGCGTGGGCAGGGCACGCAGGTCGCGGTGCAGCCCGACGGCGCGCTTGCCGACGCGGTGCACGCGCACGGGGCGGTGTTCATGACCGCGGCCTGCGGGCACGGCGGGCTGACGGGCGCGACGTACGACAAGGTCCTGTCCGCGGTGGGGATTGGCGTGCGGGAGCGTGCGGCAGGGGAGGTGGTGCGGGAGCCGGCGAGGCCCGCGAGGCCCGTCGGCGAGCTCACCCTGGGGGCGGCGGCGACGCGGGGGACCTTCGCGCGCGGCGACGCGATGCTCGACGACTGGACGTTCTTCGACGACTGGACCCTGCCGGTGACCACCGGCCAGCGCCTGCGGATCGACGTGCGAGGGGGGAGGACCCGGGGCCATGGCTGCGCTGCCCACGACGTCGAGGTCTCGGTGCTCGACGGCGACCGGGTGCTCGCCCGCGACGACGACGGGGGCGGCGGGTGGAACGCCCGCGTGCGCTTCACCGCGACGCGCGACGGGTCGGTGACCGTGCGGGTGACGGAGCGCGAGACCTGGGGAGTCGAGGGCGCGTACAGCGTGCGGGCTGCGATCGACGGACCGTGACGCGTACCGTCGGTGGCGAGCGCCGAGCTCACACAGGGCGTCGAAAGGGGGGGCGGCCCTGCGCGTCGCCGTCAAGGCACACCATCGCCACGTGGTTGGACTCGCCATGGCGCGAGGCGGCAACGATGTCAGAGACGAGGTGCTGGCGGTGGAGGTGTGGACGATGTCCCCGGCACGGGGGAGGTCGCCGGGGCGACGAGGATAGCGCGTGGGGACAAGGGCTTCGGCGGTGGTGCCGAGGACGCGGGCGGTGAACTGGGCGCGGGCGCGAGCGCGGTCGTCAAGAGAGAGAGAGAGGCCGAAGGCGCGGAGCTCGCGGCCGTGGTTGGCGAGGCGGAGCTTGGGGAGGGCCGAGAGGACGACGCGGGGGCTGGGGGATATCTCGGTCGCGGGTCCCACCTTGCGGTGCATCGGAGACGCGGGGTAGGTGAGGGGGAAGCGAGGAGCGGTGTCCATGCTGGGCGGCGTGAACGATGAGGGCATCTCCCCGGCAGCCGTCGCGGCCAGTTCCGTGGGTGCGATGGCGTGCCTCGCGGTGGGGGCGTTGCTCTGCCACTTTCCCTGGGGACGCCTGAGCAACCGCGGCATCGAGCTGGGCCCATGAGGCGCGGGGTCCTGTTGGCGCTCGTCACCGTCGGATGCGCGCCGCGCGTGGTTCGTCCCCCCGACCACCGCGCCCATCCGGTCGTACCCGCCGCGACTGCGGCGGTGGTCCCATCGCGGCTGCTGCTCGCGGACTCCGAGGCTCGCTCCCTCGAGGTGCTGCCGCGTCAGGCGGGCGTCCGCCGGATTCTCCTGCGTGGTCGACCCGCCGAGGTGCGCGGTGGCGAGGTGCGCTTTGGGCGCGGGCGCTTCCTGCGGGAAGTCGTCTTCGCGGCGCCCATGGCGGGTGACCGCTGGCGCTTCGTCACGGCGGATGGGGCCTGGGACGCAGACGACTTCCTGGGCGTGCCCCGTCGGGCCTCGGACGTCGTGGCCGCGGTCGGGCGCGGCGTCGGACGGAGCGTCGTGGTGCGCGACGGCGTCCTTGCGGGGACGCGTCCGCCCGACCAGGGCGCGGTGATCGACGCAGCCTTCTCCGACGACACGCTCGGCCTCGCCGTGACCGAACCGGGCCTCGCGTGGATCACCCGCGACGGCGGACAGCACTGGTCACGCGTGACGATCGAGGGCGTGGCCCGGTCGGTCGTCGCGGGTCGCGACCACGGCTGGCTCCGCACGAGCCACGGCGTGGTCGCGGTCGACGCGCGGGGCGACGTGACGGCCGCGGACCCCTCGGTCGTGCCCCGCGTCGAGCCGCTCGACCTGGCCGAAGGGGCCGCGCTGATCGAGGCCCATCGGGGCGAATTCGAGCGGATCGAGCCAGTCGCCGTCGCTTCGGACGACGGGTCCGTGATCGTCGCGCGACGCGGGTCGCGGTGGGGTCGGTACGACCTGCGCGACGATGCGTGGACGCCGCTCCCCGCGTTACCGGAGGGCTGCGGAACGCAGCCAGAGTGGCTCTTCGCGGGGCGGCTCCACGCGCGCTGCGGGCCCGACCTCCACGCGCTCGGGGACGACGGCCGGTGGTCGTTGCGGCTGCACGTGGCGTCTTGCGGGGCAGGGGCATGCGTCGGCTCGACGGACGGCGAGCGCGTGGCGTGCGAGGGGCGGTGTGTCGAGTCGGACGACTGCGCTCGCGATGGCCCCTGGTGCGAGGCGGCGATGGGAGCACCGCCCGTCGCGCGGCGCCTCGTGCGTTCGCCGACGCCGTGGCAGGTGCTGGGGTACGCGGGTCACCGCCTGCTCGCGGTCGAGCGGACCTCCTCCCTCGAGGCCATGCGGATGACCCTCGGCGAAGACCCACCGCGACGGCTGATCGGCGAAGCGCCCTCGGGCGGGTTGCGGTTCAACCCGCTGACGCTCGGCGTGGGTCGCGACGGCCAGGTTCGGATGAGCGCCGCGGTGGAGGGAGCGGCCTTCCACGGTGTTCTCGAAGGTCCGCCGGGAGGGCGCTTCGGGTGGCACCCGTCCCCGGGTGGCGAAGCTGGTTCCGAAGGTCGTCCGACCACGAACCAATGGCTCCAGGCCGACCACCTCACGGTCACCGCGCGGCGCCCCGACGGGACGCTCGTGGTCTCGCGTGGGCGCGGCGGCGCGTGGTTGCCGTTGGAGGCCGCGCCGGACGATCCCCTCGCGGCCTCCGTCGTCGCGCTGGCGTCACGCCCCGGCCCCTCCCCGATGTTGTTGCCGTTGTGGACCGACGCCGGTGAGCGCACTTCCTCCAGCGAGCCCGTGGTCCTCTTCGGAGGTGGTCCCGTGAGGCTCTCGCTGCGAGGTGGTGCGGGGTCGCCGTGGGAGTGGCCGCCCGAGCGCGGCGCCGACTGGGTCTGTGAGTGGACGTCGGACGAGGCGTGGACGGACCCCTGGCGGGCGCTGCGCGCGGAGCCGTGGATCGGCCAGGTGGGCGTGCAGCGAGGCGGGCGCGTCCGGCTGATCGATCCGGACCCGGCCACGGTCGATCCCGGGGGATTCCTCGCGGGCGAGTTCACGACGGGAGAAGACCTCACGCGCCCCGCGGCGGCCGATCGCCGAGACGCCTGGGCCCTCGCGACATTCGACGCGACGCACGCCACGCTGCTGCGCGTCGGCGTCGGAGCGGGGCCCGGGGAGGGTCGCTTCGAGGTGCGGGTGATCGGCGGCGTGCACCCGCCAGGGCTGACGTCGACGTTCCGCGTGCCAGGGCGATATGAGAACGGCGCCATCGTCGCCGTGGCGAGGGACGGGGGTCGGGCTGCGGCGATGATCTGGTCGAGCAGCTCCCATGAGATGGGTGTCGGGGGCTGGTGGATCGCGGAGGTGCGTCGCGATGGGTCAATGTCCGCGGCCCCGGTCGCGTTCGCCGGCTCCGGCCCCGTCGGACCGTACGTGATCGATGGTGCGGTGGGGTTCGCGCGCGTTGCCGCCGACGGTCGGGTCGTGGGCGGACCCGCCGGCGCGTCGCTTCGCGTGCTCGCCGAGCGGGTGCGCGACGCCCCGTGTCTCGCCTCGGCGCGGGGCGACGTGCGCCTCCCGGTGAAGGTCTCGATCGTGATTGGCGAGCGCGGCGGAACGCGAGACGCCGTCGCCCGCTACGCCCTCGACGGCACGGCGCTCTGCCTGCGCTCGATCGGCTCCGAGCCGCCGGCGACCTTCGTCATCGCGCCCGTGGGGGAGGGGTGGGGCGCACGCTCCGTCGACCGCCAGAGCCTCTCTCGCCACCAATGCGCTGCGCGAGCGCGGTGGGCAACGACCACGTCGGTCGGGCCATCCACGCCCCAGCCATGACGTGACGGAATGCGATGCACGGCACGATCGGCACCTTCAAGGTCGTAGTTGCAACATCGATCGCGGCCTGTGTCGGACCCTCGGCGCGCGTGCGGACGAACCCGACGCCGCCCGCCGCGCCCCGGGTCGTGGCCGACGTAGAGAGCGCTGACTCCTCATCGACAGTGGACGCGAGTGCTACTGTCGACGACCCGACCGCGTGGCCGACACTTCCACCGACCCGTGAGACGTCCGGTCTCGAGCGGGCTGCGGGTGGCACACCCCGCCCTCGAATGACCTGCACGCCGCGGGAACGCGCGAAAACGCGGCGGGCTACAACCGCACCTCGAACGCCTCAATCTGCCGTCTGCGCTCGCGCATCTCGCGCCAGTCGTGCGGCCAACGCAGGATCAGTTCAAACGGGAGGCTCTGCCCCGGACGCACAACGCGCGGGGGTTGCGGCGCCGGGGGTGTGCGCGCCTCGGGAGGACGGTGCTCCACGGCCAACGGTGGGGGATGCTGGGCACCCGCCGCGCGTTCGGCGAGCAGGGCGACCACGAAGGCTAGCGGGGTGACGGGGCGGCGCATCATCGACGCCAGATCGCAACCGTGCCCAACACGCCGAAGATCGCGAGGAGCACCGAGAGTTCGTGGAAGCCGAGACCCAACATGAGTGACACGAGGTTACGCCTGACCGCCGGGAGGTCGCCAGTGGGTCTCTGCGAGCGCTGGGCGTGCTTGGGAGTCGAGCATGGCCCACGCAGAGTGCCCACGGTGCGTGGCGGAGCATCGGGCGCGGCGCCTCAACAAGTTCTCAATCGTGTCGCTGGCCATCGCTCCCGTGTCTGCTCTCGCTGCCGCACACCGCAGCGTGCATGGCGAACCCGGCAGTCTTCCGCTGTGCGGGCAGCTCTTGCTTCTCTCGGGCGGGTTGATGTTCGACGCGGCCGTTCTTTGGGCGCTCGCATCGTGGGGGATCGCAGCGCCTACCGCGGGGTGAGGCCGACCCCGCCCGGGTATCCGTAGGAGACGTAGCGGTCGAAGCCCGTTACCAGCACCATCAGCCCCGAAGGGTCGGTGGTGCGCACGACGTGGACGCCATCGTTCTGCCGCCCCGGCCGCACCGTCGCCGGATTCTGCGAGGGGTCCAGCTCCGGGAACGATAGCTGACAGCGGTAGGTCACCCACGCCGGCACCCCGCAGACGTGGCTCGCGGAGGGGATACAGCCGTCGGAGCGCCCGCGCAGGCAGGCCGCGAGCGCGGTGACGTTCTCGCCGTCGAGCGTGACCCGCGCCGAGGGGCGCGCCACCACCTGCACGAAGTCGAAGGCGTAGCGGTCGGGCGTGAGGAACACGTGCTCCTGCCGCCACTGTCCGACCGCGGGAATGAAGATCATCGAGGGGTCGCCGCCGGGCAGCCCGTTCGGAACGGTCGTCGTGGCTTGCGACCCCACGAACTGCCCTACGGACACCGGGCCCGTCGCGTCGATCTGGAAATCCGAGAGGGCGCGGATGTCCCTCGACTGCCCGACCGCCAGCGCGAAGTGGACCGTCGGACCGCCCGGGTTGTCGAGGTTCTCGGGGAGCGTCGTCGTGACCTCGACCGGCGCGTCCGCGGCGTTCAACACCCGGAACCACTCGGGTTCGTTGATGGGCCGGACCTGTCTCCCCCCCGCCGCGAACACCGCGGACGTCCGCGGGGGCGTGCGCGACGCGACGTAGTGCTCTCCCGCGGCCTCGAGCGGGAAGAGCTGCTCCTCCAGGTGGTCGCAGGCGGGCAGGCGGTCCGAGAGCCTGCGCCACGTGGGTACGTCCGCGCACTCGCTCCCGCTGAAGACGTGCACAGGCGCGGTGGCCGAGACGTCCGTGCCAGTGAGGTCGGCCAGGAAGCCGCCCGTCTCCAGGTTGAGGACGTCGAACGCACCGAGCGTGACGGTGAACGGCGCGCCGGCCCGCTGAGGCACGGACAGTGGTCCGCCCGGGATCACGTCCGTCGTCGGAGTGATGGTCACCCGCGTGCCGGGCCGCGTCCCGACGATGGTCACGAACGATCGAAGGTCCTCCGAGGCGTTGGTCTCCCGGTCGCCCGTGCGCGCGTACTGCTGCGGCCACCCGAGCACCCGGTAGCGCCCGTGCAGCGCCGACGTGGGGAGCAGGAGCGACGCGTCGTTGGAGAACACCCCGGCGTTCTCCAGGGGGTTGAACTGGTAGGCCACCACCGGGAACGTCGACGTGACCCGGTACGCCGCGGACGACAGGCAGGTGCCCGTCCCGTCGTTGGTGCCCGGCGTCGAACAGTCGACGTCACGCCGCGGCAGCCGGAACACCTCCAAGCCCATCGGGCCCACCACGGCGCTCGCCACCATCACCACACTGGGCGTCGCCCCGGGGGGCGCGTCGTTGCGGAAGACCTCCACCCGCGCGGTCATCCTCGGGTCGGGGTTGGACACCACGATCGCGAACTGCTGACCCGCCGCGTCGCGCCCGTCCATCTCCACCACGTTGTCGAGGTCGACCCCGTAGTACTCGCACCCGACGCTCGAGGTCCTGGCTTCGGGCTCCTCGCAGGGCGTGACGCAGGCACCGCCGCGGCAGGCCTGACCCCGCATCGGGTCGCAGGTTCCCACGCCCACCCAGGCCCTCCCGTCGTCCGGGCAGCGCTCCACACCCGCTCCGTCGTCAGCGCAGCGGACCTGCCCCGCGCGGCACGGCCGCCCATCGTCTGCGGGGACATCGTCCACGACGGCCGCGTCCGCGTCCCCGACGACGTCGTCCGGTCCGGCGTCCGCGTCGGCCCGGGTGTTCGTCGCGACCGTGCTACAGGCGCCCGCCGCGATCGCTCCGACGAGCAGCACCAGGGCGCCCCACGTCGATACGCTCACAGGAGCGTCCGCCCTCGCTCCCGGAAGGCCCTGGGCGCGGTTTTCAGAGGACGGTGAACGAACCGTCATAGGCCTTGTAGGCGTTGGAGGAGACCCCGTTGCGGGACGTGGCGACATAGCTGGCGGCGCCCGCGCGCAGCTCGATCACCACGACGCCACCGTCCGCGAGGCTGATGCGCCCGGCGTGGACCCCGGCGGTGCAGACGGAGCTGTCGTCGGTGTACGGGTCCGAGCCGTAGACCGACCCCAACGGACCGCCGAAGGGGCAGTCGAAGCGTACGCGCACGCCGTTCATGCCGCGCCACGCGCGGGCGTCGGCCGACCAGTTGACGCCGACGGCGACGATCGAAGCGGACGGGACGTTCGCGCCGTAGGGGCGGGGCGGGGACGGCTCGGCCTCCACACCGCACCCGATCGAGGCGAGCGCTGCGGCGCAACACACCGAGAGCAAGTTGCCCACGGATGGTCTTCCAGGGGGAACAGAGCTGCCGCTCGCACGCCCGCGCGGGTCGTGTCTTCCCCTTCGATCATCCGGGCTGTCGTCCCGTCCGTGCACGACCTATCGCAGATCCGCGACGGTGCCCGTTCCGCCGACGCGGCTAGGGCGGTGCATCGTGCAGTGGAGCTGCAACAGCGGGATGAAGTTCACGCAGCCCTGCACCGCCTGAGGGTGCGTCGCCTGGCAGCGCTCCTCGCGCCAGCGCAGGTCCTCCGCGTCGTCGGCCGCGGGGCGCACGCCGTCGCACAGCCCCGGCGTGGGGGTCGCGCGCACGAGGCACGCCTCGACGAAGCCACGCATCGGCAGCTTGCACGAGACACGGTGGCACGGCGCGTCGCGGCGCATCCCCTCGGCCAGGCAGTCGGCCTGCGTGCGGCCTTCCGCCCAGCGCTCACCCTCGGCGCGCCCGCCCGCGTACAGCGCCCGGTTCTCCCGTTCGTGCTGGGCCTCGCCGCTCCGCATCCCCGCGACGAAGCCCGCGGCCACGGGCACGAAGAGGGTCGCGAGGAAGACCGCGCAGCCCACCACGAGGCCGAAGGTGCGGAAGGTCGCGCGGCTGGGGGCGGGGTCCTCTCCCCGGAGCTCGGCGGCGCGGATGTTCCAGCACTGGGCGAAGGTCAGCAGGTAGAACGGGAAGAACAGGAGCGTCGAGACCGCGACGGCGCCCGCCATCAGCGGCAGCGTCGACGCCCGCAGCGCCGGGTGGCGCCACAGGATCAGCCCCCCGATGACCGCGGCCACGAGCGGCCCGAAGTGCAGCGCCATCAGCGCCACCCGCCGCGTCGTCATGCGCTCGTCGCGCGCGGGCCGCAGGTAGAGGAAGGGCTGCCAGCCCCAGTCCATGTCCGTCAGACGGTTGGCGATCCCCACGATCTTGTCCATCGGACGACGCTATCACGGTCTTTTGAGAGTGGACTACGGCTCAAGACCCGGTGCGACGGGCGTCCGAGGTGAGGGCGCTGCGGGGCAAGCACGCGCGCGTCCATGGCGATCAGGTGCTCCCAGGCGTCGACGCAGGCCCTCAGAGTTCGTGTGTGAACGTCGTCAAGCCGAGCGCTTCAACGGCTCCGAGGCGGCCGAAGCGACGCGCCCAGCGGAGTCGCGCTGCTGTGGGTGCGCTTCCCCCCACATGACGTTCCGGGTCACGCTCACCGACTGGTCGCTCGTCGCCCGCAGGCTCCGCAGCACCCGGCTGCTCACCGTCATCGCGCCTGGAAGTGCTCGCGCCACCAGCGCCACTCGCCTTGGTCCGTCTCCCACTCCGCGTAGAGCGCGATGCCCTGGAAGGCGGTCGGCGTCCGCTCTCCGAGCCCACGGTGGATGCCACGCAGGGCCACCGGTAGGTTCTCCACCCACGGCCGGTGCCAGGGCTTGTCCGAGTCGTCGTAGGTCGGAACCCCCAGCAGCACCGGTGTCGGCGCCGCGTCGCGCAAGACCTCGCGCGTCCATCGCGCCATCAGCGCCTCGTATGGCTTCGCGAGCGGGATCCCGGTGTCGTACATCATCACGGCCACCTGGTCCGAGCGCCGCGCGACCTCGCGGAGGTACGAAGGCGTCCAGTGGATTTCCAGGTCCGACTGCCACCGCGTGGGCGGCGGGTAGGCGGCCACCGAGAGCAGGCGCCCCGGCGGCAGCGCCGCGCTAAGGTCCTCGAGCAGCCGCAGCATCCCCTGGTGCCCGGAGGGCCACGGCTCGACGTTGAGGTGTACGCCGGCCAGGCGCGGATGCTGGTCGAGGAGCCGCCGGACGTTCTGCGCGAGGTGACGGCGGAACACCGCGTCGTCGGGCAACACGTGCCGCTCGAAGACGCCGCCCACCCAGGGCATCACCCGCAGCCCCGGGGTCGCGTCGAGGAAGCGCTCGGTCTGCACGGCGTCGTGGTCGGCCGGCGACTCGCCCGCGAGCGGACAAAGGTGGGGGAAGAGGTCTACGACGTGGTGCGTGCGAAGTCGTTCGACCAGCATACGAATCGCCGCCGGGTCACGAAAACGTGAAGGATCGCGGTGGTTGCGGGCGAACCAGCCGTCGTCGCCGAGCCAGCCGTGCGCGAGCCACGCGGCGTTACGTTGGCGATCGTTGCGGCCGTCCTTGCGGTCTAGACCCGGTGACCAGAGCGCGTAGGCGAGCAGCGGCAGAAGGACCACCGCGAGCCGCACCGACCATCGCCCGCGTCGGGTCATCGCGCCGCGCCCGCGCAGATGTCGGCCTCGCGCCCGATGGACAGCAGCTCGGACTCGCAGCGCCACGTCCCGCAGAGCGCCGCAATCGCGTAGGGGGCGCCCGGCCGCTCGACCAGCACGGAGTCGTGCACGTACTGCCGCCACGTCCCGGTCCTGCAGTAGGCGTTCGCCCCCGGCCAGCGGTCCAGCGCCGCGCGGCGCAGGCGGTTGTGGAAGGCCGACGGGCCCATCAACGCGCGGATCTCGGCGTTCGCGGCGGCGTCGACAAGGCGGTCCTGACTGCGGAGCATGTAGAGCATCATGTCGAACGTTACCAACGAGCGAGCGAGCCGGGCTGCCGGTGCGGTCCGCTCTTGCCCGTCCGGTCAGTCACGAGGGCCGTGGGCGTTGCAGAAGCGCGTCGCTTCTTCGTACGCCGTCATCCAACGTTCGAATCCCTTCTGGGTGCCGCCCTTGTCGGGGTGATGTCGATGGAGCCCGGCTCGCCACGCCCGCTTGACGTCCTCGCGCGTGCAGGGCCACCGGAGCCCGAGCACCCCGAACTCCTCCGGGACAACGAACACCGCGCCCTGCCGAGCACCTCGCTGGCCAGGGGGACTCGGCTGTGCGCGGTCACTGCCACGGCTGTTCCTATACCAACTCAATAAGAGACGAAGCTTATGGGCGTGGTAGATGTCGTTGCGATAGTAGGGGTCGTAGCAGAGTGCCTCCCAGGCCGCGGTGACTCTGAGGTCGACGTCGGTCGGCTCGGGCACCCTGACGGCGATGTCGTGCAGGATGTTCGACAGTTCCGCGAGGAGCTCGTCCCTGAAGGGGTTGGACTGCGAGCCTTCGCGCAGCGCCGCGCACCGAAGCCGAAGGCGTCCCCACCACTGGGTCCGGGCGATGGGGTCAAGCAGGTCGGCCGCGCAGCACGAGCGGATGACCCCGGCGGGACTCCAAAGTGTCTTCTGCTGGGGGCATGGGCTCCCGACCCTCTCGGAAGAGACCACGACGGGCGTCCACGCTTCGCGCCCCTTCTCGCGATGCGCGCAGGCGATATCTCGACGATACGCCGGCTGTCCCAGCGGTCGAACCTTCCATCGAACAAACATGTGCGTCTCCTGTGTGTAGTGCCCATGTCTCCGGGCACGGGTGTCAGCGTTGTGGGTAGAGGCGGAGTCCGCACTCCGGCCTTCCCCCTTCGGTTCTCTTGTCGAGCGCCGAAAACTGCCGCGCAGTTCAGCGGCGATCGACAAGAGGACACGGGCGTTTCGACTCTCGACACTGCCTCGCCGAAGCCCTCACGGGTACGCCGCTGCAGCGTGCCAGCCCTCGATATAGGGTGGCTTCAGGGAGTCTGGGCGAACGCGAGTGCGGAGATCCAATTCACCGCAAATGCAGCCCCGCCCCGCGTCGGCTCCACGGTTCGATCGCCAATGGCGGTCATCGTAGTCCACGCTGGAACCGGCTGAATATGAGTGGACAATATTAGTGAAAACGATATTCCGCCCCCCCGTGATTCGTGAGGGGTGAGGCGTCGGACGCTCCGACCGGGAGCCCCGACCGCCCTCGGCAGGGTGACCCGACCCACCATCGAGCGAAAACCGCTGGAGCTCAGGCCTTACGAGCGCAGATCATCGCTGGCGGCGCGATCGTCGGGCGCCCGGCCAGACCACCGCAGAGGTCACGGGGTCGACGAATTGGGCGGGATTTCAGCGTATTCGAGGATCCGCAGCTCCGACCCGCTGCCTCCAGCGGGTCGACCGGGGGGGGAGGAGCTCGTCAGTCCTTGGTAGGTATCGCGCGCGCGCGATCCTCTTGAGTCGTTCGCTCGGACCACGGCGCCGTGCGTCCGACTGGCCTCTCGGGACGGCAATTCCAGTGTCGCGCCGGTCCATGGACGAAGCGCACGACGATTTGTTTGCATCCATGAACCACCTTCGACGACGGTGGAAGGTGCGCATCCCCTCGGCCCGTGCCGTGGGCGCGTCGACCTTCAGGAGTACACGACCATGCAGAAGCTCCCAGCCGTCGCAGACCCCAGCATCCACCGGTATCCCGCGGGACCCACCTTCTGGAGCCCCGCCGCATCGCCGTTCCGGCCCGGGGCGCCGCCGCTCAATGAGGGGTGGGTTGCCTATCGTGAATGCGATATCGCCGCCATGAAAAGGGCGTTGGACGAAACCAGGAGCGCGATCTGGCGACTGGGGGACGATCTCGATCGCGCGAGGGCCCAGCAGGCGGCCGCAGTGAACGTCTCGAGCGCAGTGGCACGAGCTCGGGGTTCGTCGGCGCCCCTGGCGACCGTTGCGGTCCCGACGGCGCCGAAGAGGCTCGACCCGGAAGTGCTGATCGAGGAGGACGAACTGTTTTTCGACACCCGGCATGTCGTGACCCAGACCTTCCGTGAGACCGAGGTCCTGCCCGAGCCGACCGGGCCGTCGGAGACGCCGTGTAGCTTCGACGTCGCCACCGCGGTGGTGCCCCAGGTGTTGCCGACCCGGGTGGTCCCCGAGGGGCAGGTGTGGCCGCGCCCAGACGACCCGCTGGCGGACGTTGGGCCCGTCGTCGCGGCTGCGGTGCGGTCCGGCCGTCGCTTCATCGAAGAGACTCCCGTGGGCGCCGGTGCCCTGCGCACCTGGGTCGTGGCGACCGGCCCGCGGCGCTACCCCGATCCCGTCGTGCGCCTGGAGCGACTGGCGGTGATCGCTCGGAAGGTGCCGCGCCCGTTCGGCGTCCAGCCCCTGACGGACGACCTCTTCGCCGCAGCGGGCGCATGGGTCGCGGAGATCGACGGGGGCAGTGCCCTGGCGCACGCCCGCGCGCTGGCCGCCGTCGACGCAATCGCCGCCAGCGGAATCGATCCCGACGGGCGGCTCTTCGTCGGGGCGGGCGAGGCCTGGCGCGCCCGGGCAGGGATGACCGCCCTGCGAGGCTGCGGCGAGCTGCTGGAGGCCTCCGCTCGACGGATGATCGCGGCCCTCGGACGTGGTCAGCCGTCGCAGGCGAGGATGTCCGCCCACGTCGTCCGAGCGCTCGTGCGGTCGGTCTATCCCGATCCCTACTTGCGTATCGGGTGGCTTGCCCGCTCGGTCGGTCGTCCACGGCTCGCCTCGCAGGTGGACATGTCACCGGTCCGTGAACTGCTCACCGCGGAGGTGAGCGAGTCATTCGGCGCGCTGCCCGGACTGCCCCTCACGCGCGTCGTGGACCTCTTCCTCGGCTGCGCGATGGCCGATCTGGAGTCGTGTATGGATGGGGCGGTGTTCGACCGCTGCATGCGGGCACTCCTGGTCGATCTGGGGTGCCCCCCGGAGGAGCTCGTGAGTTTCCCGCGTGTCCCACTCGCGCCGGTGGTCAAGACGCCCCGGCGAGCCTCGGGGCTGCCCGCGCTGGAGCCTGCGGGCGACGATCGCCGTGAGGGAGAAGCCCCGCGCGAGCGCTCCCTTCGAGGGCGCGCCAACGGAGCGACGGCCGCGCACGGCCGGTGCTCATTCACTCGATGGGAATGCCGTGGATCCGATCGAGGGTGGGCGGTCGCGCTTCGGGTGGGAGCGGCCTGCGCCCGGTCCCGTGATGACTGGTCCGACCGGCGGGTGTTCGAGACCGCGGAGTTGGACTCGGTTGGCTCTGCCCCGGCGTTGTGGATGCGCTCGGGGCCGGGCACTCGTCACCCCGGCGTCTCCGATGGCTTCTGGAAGGAGCGTCGCGGCCGGGGCTGAGCCACGGCATCGCCTGGGTTCGCCATCGCGCTCGTCGGCCTCGTTGCGGTGCTCGGCTCATGTCGCCACCGCCTGCTCGACCCAACTCTGGTGTCGACTGACACCTGTCGCGTCGAGGCAGAGGAGGGTTCGATCGCACGAATCGCCCTGAGCTCCGGGAGAATTGCGTTCGCGATGATCTCCTTCGAACGGCACTACTTCGGGCGCGGCGGGCGCAGCCGGAGGTACCGATCGAGAGCCTCACCGAGGTTCGAAGGCCTGGCTTTCGCGGGCATGGCGGAGGTCTCACTGGTTACCGGGGTCCGACGCGGCACGGCCCGGACATCGGCCAGGGCCGCGAAGCCGGGGGCCAGGGCGGCCTCGGCGCTGGGTGGAGGTGCCGCAGCCGGGCTCGTGGGCGATCCCCCGATCGGCGTAGGGATGTCGTCGATGGGCGCGGGACTCCGATCCACGGCGTTGTCGTCGGACCGCGGCGTCTGTCGGTCGGCGGCGGTCGACGCTTCCCCGATGGGAGAGACGCTCGCCGCCAGCCTCGCGACAGCCGCCTCCCGCTGTCGCCGCTCGTTGGCGAGCTCCTCGCGCACCTCGGTCAGGCTGGCGCGTCCCTTCCGGTGCCGCGCGTCCTGCCGGGCCTCCAGCTCCTTCACCCGATCGACGAGACGACCGACCTGCTCCACCAACGCCTCGACGGCAGCGTGGAGGTGGAGCGACTCCTTCAAGTGCTCCTCCTGCTGCGTGGCCGCAGCACGCTCCGCGCGGGCGCGAGCGGTGCGCGCCTCGCGCAGATCGGCCTGGAGCACCTGGACCCGCTCCTCGATGCGCTGTGTCCCCCGCTTCAATGCGTGTTCGACCGACGCCGGCCGACGGGGGTAGTCGCCGGGAGTCCTGGCCTGGACCTTCACCGGCTCATGGGCTCCGGCCGACACCTCGACGGCGAATGAACCGCCCGAAACGAAGTGTCCGCGACGGTTGATACACGCCACCCGGTACCGCCCGGGGGCCTGTGCCAACAACGCGGCGCGAAGGTCCCCCGGAGCCACCCGGGCGACGTGCTCGCGCTTGCCGCCACGCCGCTGGGAGCCAAGCCGGATCCTGCCGATCGTCAGCAGCGTCGTCCCCTCAGGGGGCGTCGGGAGCGCGGCGGGCCCTGGCACACTGGTCTCGGCGGGCGTGGGGCTGATGGGGGCTTTCAAGGTGGGGTCCGCCGGAGTGGGTGGTTGGATCAACTGCGGGTGCAAGAGGAGCGCGTCAGGCCGACGGGCGACGACGGCGGAGTTTGCTGCGGCGGACGACTGAATTTGAAGTAGCCCCAATTATCAGCCTGGTTTACGTGCCGTCCTTCATATCACCAGTGCGAGCTCATGCGGCGAATTATTGAGGCGTCTGTTCGCGAAAGCCGTGCGAGGTGGTGGGGCCAGCTTCAAAAGGATCTGCGAAATGGGGATGGCCGCACCCGCGTGGCTGGGTCCTGGCCGCCGTCGGGCCCTGGCCCGGGTAGGTCCGGGCGGCGACAGACCGGCCCCCCGATGGACAGCAGGCAGCGTCCTGTGATGGCGCTTCGATCGAGTCAGGTTGCGCCGTAGTGAGCCGGCGCCCGATTGCTGCTGTCCCACGGGAACTCGGCGAGCCCGGCGACGCTCCTGCGTCCGGTCCGCCGCGCGCAGACTCCAGCTCGCTCGACGCCGCGCGGATCGGGACACCGCGGGCGAGCGAGGGCTCCGCGGACGCGAGTCGTCCGCGACGGCGGGCGATGAGGCTGTCGACGGAGAGCGCTTCGCCGCAGGGGCTCTCCGTGAGTAGCGCCGCGAACCAGAGCCGGTGGTGGAAGTGCACAGCGGAGCCGATGGCCTGCAACGAGGAGCAACATCGGCCCCAGGACACGTACGGAGGGAGTCCGTCGGGAGTGACGGAGGGAGCGACAAGGCCGACGACGCGGGGCTCGTGGCGGAGGTCGGACCCTGTAGTGGCTTCCGGTGACGTGGTCGATACTTCCCCGATGAGCACCGCACCGCGCAAGCGCCCGAAGGCCGCCAGCGTTCCGCCCTTCGCGAAGATCCTGCGGCGTCACCTCGGGTGCGATCCCGCGTCGATCGCCATCGTCGGCGACAGCTTTCCGCTGCGGGCGATCGGCGACCTCCAGCTCGCGGTCGACGACTGGCTGCGAGTCCCCGGTCGGCGCCGAGAGATGGTGGGCGTGGTGACCGATCGGCACGTGGTGCGCCTCGGCGCGCTGGCGTCGCCACCGCCCTCGGAGCGCAAGCACGGCTGGGCCGCAGATGTCGGACCGGTGGAGTACAGCGCCGTCCCATTGGCCGACGGCGGGTCGCTCGCGAGCGTCGAGCGGGGGCTGCTGCTCCTCTCGGACGACGACGCGCGGCTCGCGGTGCTGGTCGCCGGACCGTGCGGGGAGCCGTACATCCGTCAGGTTCGCGTCGAGGTCGGCGCAGCCACGCAGCCAGAGTCCGAGCGCTTGCTCCAGCAGCTCCGCGACGGGATGCGCCGTCGGAGCATCTTTCGCGGGCGCTCGCTCAGCATCGGCGCCGACCGGCAGGGCGAGATGGAAGTGCGATTCCAGGCGCTTCCGAAGGTCGCGCGCGAGGACGTGATCCTGCCGCCCGGGGTGTTGGAGCGCATCGAGCGCAACACGGTGCGCTTCACGCAACACGCGGAGGCCCTGCACGCGATGGGTCGTCACCTCAAGCGGGGTCTGCTGCTCTACGGGCCACCCGGTACGGGGAAGACGTTCAGCGCGATGTTCCTCGCGAGCCAGATGCCCGACCGCACCGTGCTGATGGTGACCGGGCGGGCCGTCGGCCTCATCGAGCAGGTCGCCGTGATTGCCCGCCAGCTGGCTCCGGCGACGGTTGTCTTCGAGGACGTCGACCTCATCGCCGAGGACCGCCGCACCACGCAGAACGCGTGCGCCACGCCGGTGATGTTCGAGCTGCTCAACGCGATGGACGGCCTCGCCGAGGACGCCGACGTGCTCTTCGTGTTGACCACCAATCGCCCGGAGGTGCTGGAGCCCGCGCTCGCCGCGAGGCCCGGGCGCGTCGACCAGGCCATCGAGATTCCTCTGCCTGACGAGGACTGCCGCGATCGACTGATCGGTCGCTATGGCGAGGGCATGCGCCTCGCGCTCACCGACCGCGCCGCCGTCATCGCGCGCACGCAGGGGACCAGCGCGGCCTTCATCAAGGAGCTGCTGCGCCGCGCGGCGCTCATCGCCGCCGACGCCTCGCCAGGGGCGACCTCGCCCGAGGTCGACGACAGCCACGTGCGCGACGCCATGCAGGAGATGCTCGTGGACGGAGGCAGCATGACCCGGACGCTGCTCGGGGTGGCCGGTGCCGGGGCGTAGCGATCGTCCGATGCTGCGCGAGGATGGGGTGGACGCGTGGACTTCACGTCGTTCGCCGATCGCTCGTCGTCGCGGCTGGCTCGTCGCCGCGCTGTGCGTCGGCGCGTTCCTCGTGCTCGCACCGGGCCTCGCTCCCGCCACCGTCGAGGAGCAGCGGGCCCGCCTGCCGCCCGCCCCCGCGGAGCGCTGCGTCGATGACGTGCAGGGCACCTGGCGCTCGCACGCCTACTATCCCCGCCAGGGGCAGTGGAGCGTGTTCACCCTGCACATCCGACGCGAGGGATCAGACCTCACGGGCGACATGGAGGTGCGCTTCTGGGACGGCCCGCCCGACCGGGCCGAGCCCGTTCCGTGCCGACCGGGGCACGACGACTGGACGCTCGACGAGCCCGCGCGCGGGACCATCGCCGGAATGCGCGTGGAGTTCGGCGGAAGCTCCTACTCGGTGCGCGAGCTGGGGTGTGGCCCCGGCCCGCAAGGCTACATCCTCGACACCTTCATCGGGACGATCGACCCGGCGTTGCAGGAGTTCCAATCGGTCAACCGATATCCGATGAACGGAGAGATGGTGGAGGACGTCAACGTCTTCCGCCGCATCGCGTGCCTCACGACGACGGGAACCACGAGCAGCACCGGGCCGACGGTGGTTCCATCGATCGAGACGCGGCCGACGACCTCGCCGGTGCGGAGAGCGTCGGGCTGCAACTGTCGGCGACCCGGGGCGTAGGGGCGGCGCGCCGTCCGATGGCGGTCGGCTCGTCGGCGGGGCCGCCGGAGCGCCGCACGCTACGCCCTCGACCGACCCGCGGTGTCCCCTTCGGCGTCATGACCAGCGCTGCGGCACATTGCGGCGCTTGACGGGCTGCGCCTATCGTCGCCCACGATGAGAAAGGGGGGGACGACAGCGATTGCGGCGATCGCATTCACCCTGGCGGTACGAGGCGCCGGGGCGCAGCCCCTCCGGCGCATCGAGGCCGACGTCGAGCTCGGCGTCCAGTCGTTCCAGTCGTCCGACTACGGTGAGGTGCTGTCGGCCTTCGACCACGCGCCGCTCCGTTGGGGCTTCCAGGCGAACGCGCATGTCCTGAGGGTGCTGACGCCGCGGCTCCGCGTCGGGGGACGCGCGGGGTACCTGCACACGTCGTCGTCGTCCCAGGGGAGCAGCCCCGGCGCGAACTTCGGGTCATGGCTTCTCTGTCAACCCGAGGGGATTCGTGCCCGCCGGGGTGCCGGGTTGGCTTACTTATCCCCTCCGGGGGCTGCGGGCGCGGGGCGTGGCGGTGGTGCTGCTGTCGTCGGAGCTCGACGAGTTGCGCGCGGAGCGACCGGGTGGTGGTGCTCCGGCGCGGGGCGGTGGTGGGCGAGGCCGCGACGGCCGAGGCGAGCGACGCGACGCGACGCTGGGCGGGTGGATGGTCGGCGGCTGAGGGTCGGGGCGCGCGGGCGCCGACCTTCTCAGGGCGCCGGCTCGATGGCGACGTCGAACTCGGCCGCGAGGGCCACGCGTTCGTTCCAGGTGGTCGGGGCGATGGCCCCGCGGGCGTCGACGGACAGGCGCCCGCGTACTCGGCCGGTCGACGAGGCGACGAGGCGCAGGGTGCCGGTGAGCGTCTGCGTGGCGGCCGTGGAAGCCGGCGTGCAGAAGCACCCCTTCTCCATCCACACCCGTCGCACCCCGGCGGTGGGTGACACCGCGACGTAGGTCACGTCGGACGGTTGCACCTGTCGGACGGACGGCTCGGGGGGGTAGACGAATCGCGCCTCGCCGTCGAGCCGCACCTCGGCGCCCACCAGGGCCGGAAGCGTCGCACGATCGAGCTCGACCACGACGCAGTAGGTCACGCCGTCGTCCGGAGCGCAGGTGCGCGGCGGCGCAACGCAAGCGGCCAGGCGCACGGTGGCCGGCGCGCCGTAGGCCGCGCAGCGGTACGCATCCACCGCGGTCGAGTGGACGGGGTCGCTCATCACGGAGAGCGTCGGCGATCCGACGCACCCCGGCGGGTCAGGGAAGAACGTGTGGCAAGCACCCTCTCCCGCATCCGCCCCCGCCCCCGCCTCCAAGGACGGTGCGGTCTCGCCGGAGCACCCGATCATCGACACCAGCAGCCAGACCCCGGACGCCACCGCGCGCTTCATCGGCGCGAACTTCTGCACGTCATGGGCCGACCGAAGCGTACGCGATGCGAGATCCCCATCCCTTCGGATGCGCCGCGTCGCTTGCGAGCCATGACGCCGTGTGGTGGGCGCCGCTGCCAGAGCCCCCGCGTCCCGCCAGCGCTGCCACTCCTTCGCAGCCTCC
>Ga0208628_1000174_pt1 | contig 39044 bp, 36 predicted proteins | sample LakWasMet16_LOW5_2_FD_183864 | JGI IMG/M metagenome (GOLD analysis project Ga0208628, IMG submission 183864) | Freshwater sediment methanotrophic microbial communities from Lake Washington under simulated oxygen tension - Sediment Metagenome... | ecosystem: Environmental > Aquatic > Freshwater >... | reverse complement strand
CGGCAGGAAATGTATTTGTTGGATTTATTCATTTAGATGAAAAAAATGGTTTTTCGGAACAATTAAAACTAAAGCTACCACATTTAGGAGAATATAAAGACTTAAAAGAAATCGTTAATAAATATGAAGTAGAAGAAATTATTATTGCTATCGAATCATGGGAACATGGTTATTTAGAAAAAATATTAAATGAATTAAATGATTTTGAAGCAATCATAAAAATTATCCCTGACATGTATGATATTTTATCAGGTCAGGTAAAAATGAATTCTATTTCGGATACAGCACTAATTGTTATTAATAAGCAAGTCATGCCGAAGTGGCAACAATCTGTTAAGCGGTTTATTGACGTGAGTGTTTCTGTATTTGTGATAATTATTTTTAGTTGGTTATACCTGCTCTTGATGATTGTTGTGAAATTAGGTTCCAAGGGTCCAATATTTTTTAAACAAGAGAGAATTGGCAAAAACGGGAAGCCATTCAATATTTTAAAATACAGAACGATGTATATTGATGCCGAAAAATTTGGGCCATTGCTATCAAAAGCAAATGATCCCAGAATTACCAAAATTGGTCGTTTTTTAAGAAAAGTACGTTTAGATGAAATTCCTCAATTTTACAATGTTATAAAAGGCGATATGAGTTTAGTTGGTCCTCGACCTGAACGAAAATTTTTTATTGATCAGATTGTGGTTCACGCCCCTCACTTTGTTCATTTACACAGAGTTAGACCAGGCATTACGGGGTATGGTCAAGTGAAATATGGTTATGCTGAAAACATTGAACAAATGGTTTCTCGTGTAAAATTTGATTTACTTTATATTGAGAACATGAGCTTATTGATAGATTTTAAAATATTAGTTCACACAGTTCTTATTGTTATTCAAGGGCGAGGGAAGTAATTTAAGATTTACGGAGTTAGATTTTAACTCTTCGTTGCTTTTAAATTAATTAAAAATTCTAAGTAAACATCCAACGTCTTATTTCTTGAATCCAACTTCTTAATTCTTACTTTATTTGTATATTCGTAACAGATTTAAAACAACATAAAATGAAAATATTAATTACTGGAGGTGCAGGATTTATTGGTTCACATGTAGTAAGATTATTTGTCAATAAATATCCCAACTACACTATTGTTAATCTTGATAAATTAACATACGCTGGTAATTTAGCAAACTTAAAAGATATCGAAAACAAACCAAATTATACTTTTATAAAAGGAGATATTGTTGATGCTACATTTATAAATCAATTATTTAAAGAGCAGCAATTTAATGCGGTTATTCATTTAGCTGCCGAAAGTCATGTTGATAGAAGTATTACTAATCCTTTAGAGTTTGTTTATACCAATGTTATTGGAACCGTTAATTTATTAAATGCGGCTAAAGAATTACACAAAGCTGATGCAACAAAATTTACAAAATTTTATCATGTGTCAACTGATGAAGTTTATGGCTCTTTAGGTGATACTGGTTTATTTACTGAAACAACTGCTTACGACCCACATAGCCCCTACTCTGCCTCTAAGGCAAGTTCTGATCATTTTGTGCGTGCATATCACGACACTTATAAATTACCTTGCGTGATTTCTAATTGTTCAAATAACTATGGTCCTTACCATTTTCCTGAAAAATTAATTCCACTTTGCATTAACAATATAAAAAATAATAAACCATTACCTATTTATGGAAAAGGTGAAAATATTCGCGATTGGTTATTTGTAGAAGACCATGCTCGCGCGATTGATGTTATTTTTCATAATGCAGATTTAGGAAGCACTTACAATATTGGTGGGCATAACGAATGGACAAATATTGACGTGATTCGTTTATTATGCGACATGATGGATGAAAAACTAGGAAGAGCAAAAGGTACCAATCAACAATTAATCACTTTTGTAACTGATAGAGCTGGGCATGATTTACGTTATGCAATTGATTCTAGCAAATTGCAAAAAGATTTAGGATGGAAACCATCTCTTCAGTTTGAAGAAGGCTTATCTAAAACAGTGGACTGGTATTTACAAAACGAAGAATGGCTAAATAATGTTACTTCGGGAGCTTACGCTAGTTATTACGAAAAACAATATCAACATTAATAAAGAGCGATTTATTATAAAGTAGATGGTTTTTAGCAGTATTACATTTTTAGTTTATTTTTTACCCATTTTTTTATTGGCGTATCATTTAACACCCAATAAATTTAAAAATGCCTGCATCCTTATTTTTAGCATTGTATTTTATGCTTGGGGAGGACCTAAATTTATATTTGTTATTCTTGGAACCACTTTCTTAGATTTCTTTTTAGTCAATAAAATGGCTGAATCTAAATCTAGCAAGACTAAAAAACAAATTCTTGTCTTTTCATTATTAATGAATCTTGGATTATTGTTTTATTTCAAGTACTCTAATTTCTTTATCGATAATATTAACGGCGCCTTAGGTTTAGCTGGCGTTAAGGAAATTAGTTGGTTAAAAATTGTGTTACCTATCGGTATCTCATTTTACACTTTTGAAAGTGTGACGTATGTGGTTGATGTTTACAGAGGAGTTCATAAGCCTTTAAAAAACTTCTGGCATTATCAAACCTACATATTACTGTTCCCAAAATTAATTGCTGGCCCGATAGTTCGTTATCATGATATAGCCGATCAAATAACAAACAGAGAAAAAAACTATACCGCAGAAGTAAAACTGAGTGGTTTTTACACCTTTTGCATTGGTTTAGCTAAAAAAGTAATTATTGCAAATACCATTGGAGCTCAAGCTGATGATGTTTTTAAATTAGATTTAAACCATATTGATTCGGCTGCGGCATGGGTTGGTGCCATTGCTTATACCTTTCAAATATATTTTGATTTTAGTGGCTACAGCGACATGGCTATAGGATTATGTAAAATCATGGGAATTAGATTACCCGAAAATTTCAATAATCCTTATTTGTCATCAAGCATTACCGAATTTTGGCGAAGATGGCATATCACTTTAGGTAGCTGGATGAAAAACTATTTATACATTCCTTTAGGAGGCAATAAAGTAGATTCAAATTTTAAATTATATCGCAACTTATTTATTGTGTTTTTACTGTCAGGATTATGGCATGGAGCTAGCTGGAACTTTATTATCTGGGGGGCTTTTCACGGCTTATTTTTAGTGTTAGAAAGATTATTCTTATTAAAAGTCTATGATAAAACAGGGAAAATAATTTCTACACTTCTTACTTTTTTAATTGTAGTAGTTGGCTGGGTTTACTTTAGATTAGAAAATTTAGAGCAAGCCAATCATGTGGTAAAAACAATGTTTAGTTTCAATTTCACTGATGGTAAATTTGCACTTCATAATGATTTTTACTTCTCTTTAAGTTTAGCTGTGTTCTTTTCTTTCTTTGCATTTATTCCATTTACTAAAAACATTCAAACTAAAGTATATGGAGAGAGCCATACAACTTTATCAAATATTATAATGGTATCTATTAGCGTTTTATTGTTCTACATATCTTTAAGTTATATAGCGGCTCTTGATTTTAATCCTTTTATTTATTTTAGATTTTAAGTCATGGCAAAAAATAAATCATATAACCTTTTTGTCATTGTTGCCTTTGCCGCATTATGCTACCCTATGATCAAGGGATTAATGAAAAACGATAATGCTCCAAATTTAACTGGTTTAGTTATAAATAATGTAAATCCTGATTCGCTTTTAAAGAAAGATAAAGGCATGTGGTTTAGTGGAGAATATCAATCATTAAAAGATGATTATAATAACGATCACTGGGCTTTTAAAGAAACCTTTGTGCGATTAAACAATCAATTTTATTATGACCTATTTAATCAAATAAGAGTAAACTCTTTTGTAGCAGGAAAGGATGATTATGTGTATAGCGAAGGTTATATCTTCTCGGCCTTTGGAGATGATTTTATGGGTGAGCAAAAAATTAAAACAAAATTAGAGAAAGCAAAAGTTGTTCAAGATTCATTAAAGAAAAAAGGAATTGATTTATTATTAGTATTTGCTCCAGGTAAAGGAGAATATTGTATTGAACAAATAGAAGACAAATACAAGCACACTCCTCTTCGCACAAATTACGAATCATACATTGCTAATTCAAAACAGTTAGGTATTAATGTTCTTGATTTAAAAGCTTATTTTCAAAAATTAAAACCTACTACTCTCTATCCTTTATTTCCTAAGTTTGGACACCACTGGAGTTTTTATGGAGAATGCTTAGCTGTAGATACAATTATTGGACATATTGAAAAATTACACCATTGCGATATGCCAGATATTACTTGGAAAAAAATAGAGGTAGTGGATACAGCGAGAAGCAGAGATGCTGATGTTTTAAAAAGCATGAATCTTTATCGTAATCCACAACAAAACATGAAACTAGCTTATCCAGAAGTAATATTTGAACAGGATACCACAAAAAACAAAACACGTGTGTTAACTATTTCGGATAGTTACTGGTACGGTCCAGTATATATGGGTGTTGGCTATAGCTGTTTTGCTGGAGGAGAGTTTTGGTATTATTATAACAAAGTTATTCCATCACCTGCTCCAGGACAAAAAGTAGAAGTTTGGCAGTTAGATTTAAAACAACAAATAGAAAGTAATCAAGTGATTATGTTACTTTATTCTGATGGTAACTTACCTAACTTTGCCAATACGTTTATTGAAGATGCTTATGAATTGTATACCAATCCAAAAGCATATTATTCGCGTGTGCAAAAAAACAAAGCCATAAAAGAGTTTGAAAAACAAATTCGTGAAAAACCAGTTTTATTAAAAAAAGCAACTCAAAAATCTAATGACTTACAAATTCCTTTAGATTCGGCCATTAAACTGGATGCTATGAAACTAGCAGGTTTAAACTAAAATGAAACGTAAAGATTTAATTATACTTATTACCCTGGCCTTTGTTCAGTTCTCTAATATTTTAGATGGAATGATTTTAATGCCATTGGCGCCAACCATTAAAGATGCCTTTTTAATAGACACACGTCATTTTGGATGGTTAGTTTCTTCCTTTGGTATTGCTGCAGGTTGTTCAGCTTTCTTTTCTACTTTTTGGGCAGATAAATTTGATAGAAAAAAAATCCTCATCATTCTTTATATTGGATTTATCATTGGTACATTTTTCTGTGCCATTTCTCCTAACTATAACTTTTTCATCATCGCTCGTATTTTCACTGGCTTGTTTGGCGGCGTTTGTGGGTCGGTGATATTAGCCATTGTAGGCGACATCATTCCTAATGAAAGAAGGGCGCAAGCTATGGGTATCATTATGATGGGCTTTGCCTTAGCTTCTGTTATTGGTATTCCCTTAGGATTAATACTCGCAAATACATTTAGTTGGCAAATGCCATTTTATGTAATTTGTGCATTAGGATTTATTGTATTGTTGTGTATCATCATATTTATACCTAATGTAAATACTCATTTAAAACAACCTTTAAAACACACCACAAAAGATTTTTATCGCGCTATTTTCTCAAGCAATTCTACAATGATAGCATTAAGTTTGCCCGCCATTATGGTGGTGGCTCACATGGCAATTATCCCTTACATTACAGATTTTAGTGTCAATAATCTTCATTTATCTCGAACTCATGATGTTCCTTTAATGTATTTAATTGGAGGTGTTTTATCGGTTATAAATTCTCCAATTGTGGGTAAGCTTGCTGATAAACACGGACGATACAATGTATTTTTTATACTGAGCGTTATTGCCATTTTCCCAATAGTATTTATGACAAACTTGCAAGCCGCTAGTTTAACTATCTTTTTAATTTGCACATCGTTCTTTTTTATTGGCTCCGGAGGAAGATTAATCCCAATACAAGCCATGGTCACCTCTGCCGTTCCGCCACAATTTAGAGGAAGTTTTATGGCACTTAACTCCGCTTTACAACAATTTACGATGGGGATAATTACTTTAATTGGAGGTTTAATCATCACCAATAACGAGAAAGGAGAACTTGAACATTATAATATTGTTGGCTATATTGCCATAGCTGGCACGCTTTTATCATTATACATCGCTAAAAAAGTAAAGGTGGTGAGTTGATTTCCATAAACATTTTCACCTAATGTATTTATTCGTAACTTGTTATATATTAAAACGTATTATGAAAAAAATCATTTCTCTGTTAATTATATTTTTCCTTACTACAGGATATATGTATTCTCAAAGTGTTACATTAAGTGTAATACAATCTGAATGTAATCACGATGGAATTATTCAAGCAAACGTAAGTGGCATAACCCCACCCTATGATATTAAATGGTATAAATTTTTGGTTACACCTTCTTATAGCATTTCTTTACAAACAAATATATTAAGTTCTACAAGTCAACTCAGTAATTTAGGAAGTGAAACTTATATTGCTGAAATTATACAAGGTGGCTTAACCGTGGCTACAAGTCAAACAATTACATTACCGAGAATTGTAAATTCATTAACGCCCAATAATACATCGTTTTATTATAGTTGCCCAGCAACAACCGCAACCCCTACTTTAAATATTTCGGGCGGAACACCTCCTTACAGTATTTTATGGGAAAATATGGAAACTTGGACTGTTACTTCTTCAGGTAATCTTCCTAACGGTTATTACAACTATACAATTACTGATGCTAATGGTTGTAAATATTACACAGCTTCATTTGGTATAATGGGATGGGTTCCGGTTCAGATACTATATTATTCAGGAATTACATTTAATATAGATACAACTGTCGCTAATTGTACAAATGGAACAGCCGCAGTTTCTAATATTGTTGGTGGAACTTCTCCATATACTTTTTCATGGAATAATGGAGCTACCTCTAGTAGTATAAGCAATTTAAGTTCAGGTGGAGTAAATGTAACCGTAACAGATGTTAATGGTTGTTATACCACCAATTATACATATATAATACAAACACCTACGATTAATGTTGGAACAACAGTTTCTGACGCAACTTGCTTATTAAGTAATGGCAGTGCTACAGTTTTTGCTAGCGGAGGGCAGCCTCCTTACACTTACCAGTGGTCTAATGGACTCACTAGTCAAGTAATAAGTAACCAGCCAGCGCCGGCATATTTTAATGTACGAGCTATAGATGCGAATGGTTGTTCTGGCTACGATTATCCAAGTATTCTCAATACTTCACCTATTGTTGCGACTTATACATCAAGTGTAAGTCAGTGCACCGCTGCAACAGGAAGTGCTACTATAACTTTATCAGGCGGTCAGCCGCCTTATTCCGTTAATTGGAATATAATGCCTGCTCAAACAGGAACTATCCTTTCTAATGTGCTTCCAGGACAATATAATTATTCTGCTTCAGATGCCAACGGTTGTTTACAAAATGGCACTGTGTATGTAGGTCCTGTTTCCAATATGTTTGGAAATATTTCTACTATACCAGCTATGTGTAATTTAGCTAACGGAGGCGCTGTATTTAATTCTGCCTCAGGCACTGCGCCTTTTAGCTATAATTGGTCAACTGGAGCAACTACTTCATCTATCACTAATGTTCCACAAGGTGTTTACAGCTGTACTTTGACTGATGCAGCAAATTGTACTTTAGTTAAAACTGGATATGTTTATAATACATCTCCTATTCAAATAGGATTTAATCTTACTCCAGCGTCCTGTTTATTTTCATCAGATGGTGTTATTTCAACCAATGTACTATATGGCACAGCTCCTTATACATACCAATGGTCTACAGGAGCTACAACTTCCAATCTTATTAATCAACCTCCTGGTAATTATTATTTAACTATAACTGATGCAAATGGGTGTGTTACGCATAGTTATGTTTATCTAAATTACAACACTAGTAATACAAATTGCTACTGTATTATATCAGGAAATGTATATAATGATGCTAACACAAATTGTACATTAGATATAAGTGAAACTGGAATCAATCATATAAGAATAGAATGTTCTGGAATAGGCTTCACATATACAGATATAACTGGAGCATATAGCTTTACTGTTCCTTCTGGAACTTATGCATTAACAGAGCAATTAAACCCTAACATTCAAATAAATGGTTGCCAAAATAATAGCAGCATAGTAATTTCATCACCAACTCCAGGATGTGTCATAACAGCAAATTTTGCAAATACGGTTATTCCGGTTCATGATTTACATATTATTACAACATCTGTTAATCAACCTGTTCCTGGAAATAACTATCAACAAAAAATGATAATTATTAATGAAGGAACTTTTAATGAAAACAATGTTCAGTTATCTTATGCTCATGATGGACAACTCTTATTCTCAAATTCATCATTACCATTAACACAACCGAATAGTATTTTGTATCCAAACTTATATTCAGTTAATAGTGGATTTACTAACTTAGCTCCGTCTGCAGTATCTTCTGATATAATTAATTATTTTGTTCCAACAAATATTCCTGCTGGAACAATTGTCAATTTTAAAGATACAGTTTCTAATATTGCACCTGTTTCAACAACATGGACCAATGATTATACACCATGGAATAATGTAAACAATATTAATGCTATCGTTGTTTCATCATATGACCCTAACTTTAAAGAAGTTAGTCCTAAAGGTTCAGGTCCATTTGGAATTATTAGTTATAATGATACGATTTTAGAATATATAATTCATTTTCAAAATACGGGAACATATTACGCACAAAACATATATGTATTAGATACACTGGATAGTGATTTAGATTGGAATAGCTTTACTCCTGGCTACGCAGACCATAATTATACAGCTTCTATGGATTTAAATGGTGTTGTTAAATTTTCTTTTAATAATATAAACCTTCCATTTAATGGTCCTCCTAGTAACGGAATGGTAAGTTACAGAATTAAAACGAAAAAGAATTTAATTCCCGGAACAGAATTTAAAAACAAAGCTGCTATTTTCTTTGACTATAATGCACCTATTATTACTAACACAACGATAAATAGTCTTATTGTTCCTTCCGGATTAAATGAATCTAAAAATGAAAACACATCACTTATCTTTTATCCTAATCCAACCAATAGCTCAATTACCATTAACTCTCAAAAAACATTCAAAAAAATAGACATATTAAGTATTACTGGGCAAACAATTTTAACTGAAACTGTAAATACTAAATCTCACCAACTACAATTACAAAATTTGTCTGAAGGTATTTACTTTGCAAGAATTACCTGTGAAAATGGAGAGGTTTTTACAGGCAAAGTTATTAAGCAATAAAACCGTAAAACCATTTTATTCAATCATATTTTTTTTGTACTTTGTGTGTGCTTAAAACAATCACATGCGAAAACTATTACTTCTTATTTGCTTAGTTAATTTAACTAGCAATTTCAATGCTCAAACCTATCCAAGCTTAAATATTAATTTATTAGCTCATCTAAATCCTGAAACTGATGTAACTGGTTCTGATGGCAGAAAATATTCGGGATGCTGGGGTTGGGCTCAAACTAATAAAAACAGAGAGTACGCTATTGTTGGAACTAGTAGCCAAACTTATTTTATAGATGTTACCAATCCTGCAAGTCCAGTTGTGGTTGATTCTGTAAAAGCAAAACATGCTGGTTGCACTTGGAGAGAAATGAAAACATACCAAAACTACTGTTATATAGTTAGCGACGATGCTCCACCAAATACATTTCAAATTGTGGATATGCAATACTTGCCAGATTCTGTGCATGTGATTCATAATAGCACAACTTATTTTGAGCGCAGTCACACAATCTTTATTGATAACGATAAAATGTATTGTGGTTCTGTAACCGAAGCATCTGGTGCAGGTTATTCAACGATGCGCGTTTATAGTTTAGCAACTCCAACAGCACCCGTTTTAATTAGAAAATTAGAACAAGATGTTAATACAACCATTATTGATGTCGTTCATGATATGTATGTACGTAATGATACAATTTATGCTTCTTGTGGCTTTAAAGGATTTCATATTTTAAAATTAACCGCTAGTAATACATTTTCATTGATGCAATCTTATACTGGCTATGCTTACAGTGGATACAACCATAGTTCATGGCAAACTGATGATAGAAAAACAATGGTGTTTGCAGATGAAGTTGGAGCCCATTTACCTGCCAAAGTAATTGATGTGACTAATTTTAATAATATCACATTAGTAGATACTATTCGTTCTAGTTACACAGCAACGGCTCATAATCCTTATATAGTTGGTAATAGATGGTGTTGGTTAAGTTCTTACCAAGATGGATTGTATTTGTATGATATATCTAATCCATCCAATACAACTATTCATGGTTATTTCGACACACAACCACAAACAGGAACCAATAACTATAGTGGAAATTGGGGAGCTTATCCTTATTTACCAAGCAAAATTATTATTGCCTGTGATATGCAAAATGGAATTTTTATTTTAGAAGGAGACAATACTTATCAAGGATCTGTTGGTGTTAATGAGAAATCCTCGCAAACTTCTATGTTCTCTGTTTATCCAAATCCTGCTAAAGATGAAATTTATTTTTTAATTGCAAATCAGTTTAACAAAAACATACAATGTACTATTACAGATGTTTTGGGTAAAATAGTTTATACTGAATCATTAAACATTAACGAGGCCTTTTACAAAACAACCATTCATACTAGTGCATTAAACAATGGATGTTATTTTGTAACATTAAAAGGTAACAACCTAAACGAAACTAAAAAAATACTTATTCAAAAATAAATATGTTTACTGAAAATTCAATCATCGGTGTAGTTGGTTCTGGCGCTATGGGAAACGGAATAGCGCAAGTTTCTGCTACTGCTGGGCATCCAACCATTGTTTACGATACAAATTCTGCTGCCTTAGAAAAAGCAAAAACTAATTTATCTAATTCACTAAAAAAACTAGTGGAAAAAGAAAAAATTTCTAGCGATAAAGCGCAATCCATTTTAGAATTAACGTCGTATTCAAGTTCTATACAAGATTTAAAATCATGCGATTTAATTATTGAAGCTATTGTTGAAAACATTGACGTTAAACAATCTGTATTTAAAGAATTAGAAAGCATTACCTCTGAAACCTGTGTTTTAGCTTCTAATACTTCCTCTTTATCCATCACTTCCATTGCGTCGGCATGCAATAATCCCGAAAAAGTCATTGGTATTCATTTTTTCAATCCAGCTACCTTGATGCCTTTGGTTGAAATTATTCCTGGAGTAGCTACTGATATGATTATAGCTAACCATTGTCAAGCTTTAGTGAATAGCTGGGGAAAAGTAACGGTAATGGCAAAAGACACTCCTGGGTTCATTGTCAATCGTGTGGCTCGTCCTTTTTATAGCGAAGCCTTACGTATTTATGACGAACAAATTGCCGACATGGCAACGATTGATTGGGCTATGAGAGAAGTTGGGGGTTTTAGAATGGGACCATTTGAATTGATGGACTTAATAGGACATGATGTGAACTATGTAGTTACTGAAACAGTTTGGAAGCAATTTTATTACGATCCACGTTTTAAACCATCTTTAACACAAAAACGTTTATTAGAAGCCAAATTTTTGGGAAAGAAAACCAGTAGGGGTTTTTATGATTACAGAGAAGGAGCCTCTTTACCAGAACCTAAAAAAGATGAAGTTTTAGCAAAATATATTGTAAATCGAGTACTTTGCATGTTGATTAATGAAGCTTGTGATACTAAATACCTAGGAATTGCTTCAGCTGCTGATATTGACTTAGCCATGACTAAAGGAGTAAATTATCCTAAAGGCTTACTAAAATGGGCTGATGACATAGGTATCGCTCATGTTTTAAGCACATTAAATGATTTATACGACGAATACCAAGAGGATAGATATCGTGCTTGTGTATTGCTTAAACAAATGGTAAAACAAGGCAAAAGCTTTTATTAACTAGTTAACGTGGCAAACTGGTGAGTGTAACTGTTTGGAAATTAAAATTATAGTTATTATATTTGAATATCATAAAACTTTATAAAAATGAAAAAACTCATTTTATCAGCATTATCAGTATTAATATTAGGAAGTATTGTTTTTATTTCTTGTAAATCAAAAAATGACAGCGACGCTATTACTCCAACTTATGCTGCAGAAGATGGTGGTGGTGGTAATCCTAACATTACCAATGTAACTACTACTGGTACAGTTGCAACTACGTCTACACAACAAAATTCTAGTATTGCTAATGTTGGCGATGCTACTTGGTTTAGTTCAGGTTGCACAGCTGGGCAACTTTGTTTAACTAATGTTAATAATAGCACTGGAACAACCATTCAAATCTGTTTTTCAGCTACTCCAACAGGTACAGCGGCTACAACATATCAACTAGTTGGCAGCAGCAGTTTATTAGGGCCTGGAAAAGCATTTATGACTGTAACAAACCCTCCTAGTCAAGACCCTGGCACATCATGGTATTCTTGGGCTGGCGGTAATGTTACTGTTACTTTAGGAACTCCTTCTGGAATTACTGCAACATTCTCAAACATTCCATGTTATAAAGCTCAAGGAACTTTCTACGCAGTTACTGTGTCAGGTTCGGTTGGTTGCTTATAACCTTAAAGAATATTAATTTTAAGGCTCTGCAACCATGCAGAGCCTTTTTTATATACGGAAACTATTAATCACATAATTACCCGATTAAAAAAATCATATACTTTAGATGTGAGAGCTCTATCCATTATGCGTATTGGAATTGGACTCATATTATTATTGGATTTATTTATTCGTTCCTTATCCATTAAAGCATTTTTCACCAACGAAGGAGTTCTGCCAATTAGTATTTTAAAACAATACAATTGGAGCCCCACCTACTTTTCATTTCACGCAATTAACGGTGAATTATGGTGGCAAATCTTATTATTTATAATTAATGCTTTATGTATTATTTTATTAATTATTGGTTTTAGAGCTCGCTTATTTACATTTATATGTTGGGTATTTCTAACATCCTTACAAAACAGAAATCCATTTATAGTGCAAGGAGGTGATGATTTAATACGCATTCTTTTATTTTGGGCACTATTTTTACCTTGGGGAGAGCGCTACTCCATTCAAAAAAAATCAAACTATCCAACACACTATTTTTCGATAGCTAATGTTGGCTATATGCTTCTACCCTGCTCTATTTTCTTTTTTTCGGCATTATTAAAAACTTCTCCCGAATGGCGCTCAGAAGGAACAGCTTTATACTATGCTCTCAGTTTAGATCAAATTAGATTGCCCTTCGGAACTTTCATTTATCAATTTCCTAGTTTATTAAAAGCACTCACCTTTATTGTTTTTTATATTGAATTATTGGCGCCAATTTTAATTATACTTCCATTTGTATCAAACAAAATCAGAATTTTTGGAATCATATGTTATATAAGTTTATTTATCGGTATTGCTAGTACCCTTTATGTTGGCTTATTTTACATTATTGGAATTGTATCTCTTATCGGCCTTTTTCCCTCAACTTGGATGGACTGGTTTGAGTCTAAACTATACAAAAACAAAACAGAAGTTGAACTTTCTGAATTGGAAAACACAACACCTTCTTTAATTTATAATTCATTTATATTCATTAAAAACTATTTTGTTGCTGGCATTATCCTATTTTGTTTAATGATGAATTTGGGCAGCGTAAAAGAATTTCCATACGCCTTAGATTCGTCCATTGTAAACTATGGCAAAGTATTACGATTAGAACAAAACTGGGGAATGTTTTCACCTTACATATTAAAAGATGATGGTTGGTTTGTGTATAGCGGCTTTAATCAAAAACATCAGTATATTGACATTAAACACAATAAAGACAAAGTTTCTTTTAAAAAACCAAATCCTGTGGTTTGTGAATTTGAAAGCGATAGATGGCGAAAATTTCAAGAAAATTACACCTTTAACAACAATAACTACATGCGACCTTATTATTGTAAATACTTAATTAATGCATGGAATAAAGAACATCCTGATAATTGCATAAGCGACTTGACTATTTTCTTTATGAAAGAAACGAGCTTACCTGATTACAAAACAAAAGCTATTGAAAAAATTGCCGTGTGTAACTGTCAAGATAAATAAGTAATGAGTTTAAAAACTGTCTTAAAATATATCAATTATCAATTAACAGCTTATACTGAGCATGACTTGCATTCGCCATTTTTGTATAATTTTTATATGGAATTAATCAACAACAAATTTCCATTTGGCGATTTTGCAGAGCTTGATAACATCAGAAAACAATTACTAGCAAACAATACAACAATTGAAATAACAGATTTTGGAGCAGGCTCAAGAAAACTAAATTCTAATGCCCGTCAAATTAATCAAATTGTCAAACATGGTATTGCTCAAAAAAAACAAGCCGAATTTTTATATCGCTTAATCAATAAATTTGCACCAAACACGATGATTGAACTAGGAACCTCGATTGGACTAACTAGTTTGTATTTAGCAAAAGCTTCTACTAAATCAACATTATATACCATTGAAGGTTGTCCTAATCTATTTCAATTATCTAATAACTTATTTAAGGAACAAGGTATTCATAACATACAAAGTATGAATGGGAATTTTAATACAGAGTTTCCAAAACTATTATCTCAAGTGCCATCATTAGATTTTTTATACATCGATGGAAACCATGCTTATGAGCCTACGATGAATTATTTTAAAATGGCTCTAGAGAAAAAAAACTCAAACTCTATTTTTGTGTTTGATGACATCTATTGGAGTGAAGGCATGCAAAAAGCATGGAAAGAAATTTGCGAGCATCCTGAAGTAAGAGTAAGTTTAGATTTGTTTTATTTTGGAATTGTATTTTTTAGAACAGAAAACAAAAACAAAGAACACTTTGTCTTAAAATTTTAATTAAGCTTTGCTATTATCAACAAATCTACTGTGTTAATGTTATCTTGCTCTTGATAAATCTTGCGTTGTAAATCAATAACCTCAAAACCGCTATTATTTAAAAATTCAAGCAAATAATTGGCTTGATGATAATGCATATATATTTCATCTCCAGCACTTCCTTTTTTAAAACCAGACTTAAAGTAATCATCTTCCATCGTACTGATATAAATAACACCATGAGAATTAAGAATCAAAGCTGCATCTTTAATAAATTGTTCTGTTTCTTCTTTCGACAAATACGGAAGAAAAAATCCGCACATTAATGCGTCATACGTTTTATTTAAGTTAGTAATATTTCTACCATCTAATAATTGAAATGTAGCTGAAGGGTTATTTATCTTTGCTAATTCAATCATATTAGGTGCTAAGTCAGTTCCCAGCATCTTAAAATCTGAACGAATGCTTAATAAATACTTAGTAATATTTCCAGGTCCGCAAGCTAATTCTAAAATTTCTGCCCCTTTCTGTTTTATATTGCTACAAAATAAATCAAAGGAGTCATGGTACATCGAAACGTCCATAAATTTATTTTGATAAGCACTAGCATGCTTATTAAATACATCAACAGCTATTTTTGTTTTATCCACAATCTATTTTATTTCTTTTGTTTTGCTTTTTGTTCAATAATTTTCAATGCTTTAAGCTTTTTAATGCTTGCATCTAGTAATACCTTATCCATATCAAAGTTATTTTTAATGGGATTAAAATAATAACTACTTAAGGGTTTGTTTAAAAAAGAATAATCTACACCAGTAACTATTTCTGATAAAGAAATATCAGCTACAATTTTTGGCGATTTATTTTCCCAACTTTTAATTGGAACTTTCTCAGTACTTACTAAAAAATATTTATGTATAAAATCAGGATAAGACACTTTAATTTTATAAGTTTCAGCTACACTTAAAGGAAAATAAAATGCATACGTCCCTTCATCATCTGTATAAATTCTTCTAACTAATTGCCCATCCTTACTAAACACCTCCAAAGTTACAGATTCGATACCTTTTTCAGTATTTTCATGAGTTACACTACCACTTATAGATAAAAAACCTTTAACATTCTCTGATGGATAAACCATATCAGATAAGGCTTCCATGCTTTCGTAACCTAAATCTTCTGTTTTGATATACATCAAATCACATTTTCGATATTGCTTTGTGTTATAATAATACAAACACAAATTAGAAGTTAATGTACTATTGGTAGAATCTAAACTCACAGACTTTTCGCCATATTCTAATGCCTTTTGAAAATCACCCAACTCATCGTAAAGATTAGCTAAATTACCTAGTACCGCAGAGTTATTTGGCTCTAAAGAATCTGCTAGTATTAATTCGCGCATCGCCTTGTCGTATTCCCCAATCTTAGAATAAGCCATACCTAGCCCATTATGAGGATCGAAACTATGTTTATTTGCCTTAACTCCATTCAAATAAGCGTCAATAGCTTTTTCAATATTATCTTGGTCAAAGTAAGTATGACCTAAAATAGTCCATGCCAAATGGTAATCTTTGTGCAATTTTGTAAATTCTAATAATTTCTTTTGAGCTTCATCAATATGACCATTATTATAAATAAGAGCAATATCCGTTAACTCATTAGATTCAGATTTCACCTCCTTATGCTTACTTAATTCTTTTATGATCTCAGGATTATTTAAAGTCTCTTTTACTTTTGTACAACCTCTATAAACAATTCCAATGTATAAAATCAATATGAAAGGTATTAGAACATATATGAAAATATTTTTTAACCGTTTAGAAGAAGGCAACTTTACATCTTGTATTTCAGTTATATCATCTGATTCATTTTGTATTTTAAACTGAAGTTCTTTTATTTTAACAAATTCTTCTTCTGTTACCACAAACGTATCCGACCATCTGTCGTGCCAGCCTCTTGGACTAAACAAACAAGAAAATATTTCAAAAGGTACAAGTCTAATAATATTTCGCAAAAGATTAGTTCCTATTTCTGGCTTATTACCATAGATATCAATAACCAATGATTTTGTAAGAAACTTACCAGGAGTTCTTTGTAAAAAATATTCGAATAAAATATAATAAATTGGAAAAGAGAACATGAAAATAACTGATATAAAAAACCCAGTTAATATAGCATTCAAGGTATTTTGATTAGATAGGACTAAATGTAAAAATACATATTCAAAAAAATAATAAATCACATAATACACTACCGCATCAATAAATGCGTGAGCAAACCGTTTTCCTGTTGAAATAACATTAACCTCTCTAAATGCTGTATAAGATACTTGTTTGGAAACGCTATTGCCAACCGCATCTTTTTCTCTAACTGTTTTGTATCGTGTTTCTGGAAGTTCTGTTATTTTTCGCATATCAGTTTACGTTGAAAATATAGTTAAATATAAATAAAAGAATTATCCTTGTTTCAACACATGTTAAAGTATTCATGAAATTTAGCAAACAAAAAAACGTTAAATCTAGTAAGCGATTCAATCCAATTTTTAAATTTGTATAAAGATTAGCAATGAAAACATTACTCTTATTAATTACACTGCCGTTTACAATTATATCATTTCAGTCATTTAACAAGACTGAAACAACTATCATTGTAAAAAAAGACGCCAAGAAATTAGCAGAGTATTATCGTCAGCGAGCATTAAGAGGAGAAAGTGTAGCATCCTTAGCAAAACTGTATAGCGAAGACCCTGGCTCTGCCAATAATGGGGGGCAATATGACAATATAACCAAAGGAATGTTTGTGCCAGAATTTGAAAAAGTGGCTTTTAGTTTAAAGCCTGGAGAAATATCTGAAGTATTTGAAACGCAATTTGGTTTCCATTTTATTCAACTCATATCTCGTAAAGGAGATATTTTAAGTTTAAGACATTTACTAATTACGAGAGATTAATTCATGAAAAAACCTTCTATTTTAAAAATAGAAGGTTTTTTGTTTTTTAACTGAAGATGTAATTAAACTCTTGTTACGTTTACCGCATTAAGACCTTTTTTACCATCTTGTACATCGTATGTTACTTCGTCGTTTTCTTGAATTTCATGTACTAATCCTGATGCGTGAACAAATACTTCTTGTCCGTTATCACCTTTAATAAATCCGAAGCCTTTTGCATCGTTAAAAAATTTTACTGTTCCTTTGTTCATTTGTTGTTTTTGTTTTGTGCTTACCAATGTGGTAAGCGGGTTTATTTATTTGTTTATTGTTACTTTTTTTTGGAGATAATACATTTCATTTATCAATGCTTGATTAGCAATAAATAAGTTGTTAATGTGAAATGGCATTCATTTTATTTTAATTATACAATTAGCATTTTCACCACATGGTGATTACACCCTAAATTCAATAAGAAAATGTATAAAAATTAATGAATTGCAATTAGAAAATACAAACCTGATTGTGATACAATCTTCAAAAGAAGTTGTGTAAAGGTAATCAAATTAATTGAATAACCTAATTATAATAATCTTACCACTTATAGTTCTCTATAAGCTTGTTCATCACCATAAGCAATAAAATCTTTATGATGAGATGGTTCTTTAAAATTAGCATCAGGCTGATGTTTAATGCCACACCAATACTTCTCGGTTTCGCCTGCTATGGCCGAGGCGTATTGTAACAGACCGTTCACATAACCACAATACATGCAGTTTAATTTTTCAAAGTAATCCAAATAAGATAATTTATGTCTATCAATTTTTATATAATTACTTCGTTTAACATACGGAATACCATACGCCCAGAAACAAATACGATGATAAATTTCTACCCAAATATCCAATACCGCAATTGGAATAATTAAACTGTAAATAAGAGGCATTACGGGTATTTGAAAAATGAGTCGGTCTTTGTGTTGTTTTGATTTCATAAAATATTTATAGATTACAGAAAATGCTACTAATCGCAAACTTAAATATTAAAATGAAAACTACTAACAAACTATACTTTCCTAAAAGGATAAAGAATAGAATTGTATCAAACTTTATTTTTAGTTGCCAGTTTACCAGCAATAAAAGCCATAGGAAGATACGCTCCAATTAAATCAACCAATATAAACCACAAAGGTGCAGGAATCATTGTTGCTGCCATAATGCCACCAAACAAATTCCAAGCGCCTACACCAAATGCAAAACGCATATGATGTTTAGTTGATATTTTAGCCGCCATAAATGCACCCAATAATGTACCTAAAGCATGAGCTAAAAATGGCATTAAAAAATGTTTGGGTTCAAATAAGTGAATGCCTGCTTGCAAACCTACTGCCGTAGTAACATCAACTCCTTCGGGAGGTGGAATAATGGAACCACTAATTGTAATAATTCCCATGTTTAAGACGCCACCTGCTATAATGCCAACTAACACTGCTAATATATTTTTGACTATATGATTCATGATTTTAATATTTTATTAAAGATACTTTTTTATTGTAAAATTCAAAAGCCCCTTCTACTTTTAGTAAAAGGGGCTTTTATCAGAGCTAATGAATTTTATTTCACTTCATTTCCATTTACATCAAACAATAAGTCAATTTCCTTCTTATTAATTTTTGATTCAATTTCATAAACGATACTCTTATCCGCTCGCTCAATTTTAGCTGCTTCTTCAATTTTAGCATTGGTATACTTTTTATTGAAAGCTTCTAAAACGGCTTTTGGTATTTCTACCACAGCTATTTCCGTTTCGATTTCTTTAATCTGAGCATCAGAAGAATAAACAACAGACATTTCTTTGTTATCTAAAATAAAAGAAGCCTCATAGTCATTATTTTTTTCTTTTTCCCATTTCACTTTTTTAGCCGTTGGGTATTTTTCTTGAAATGCTTTTTCAATAGCATCTGGAATTTCGGTTGCGTTTATGGATGTTGCAGACAATAGCATACATGCCATTATTAAAATGATGTTTTTCATGTGTTGTGTTTTTTTTTAATGATTTATATTAATTTTTTGCGTTTTACTATCAAGCAATAGGAGGGCGCAAAAGAGATCCAACAAAATCATAATCATAGATTTGGTTGATTGATATTATTTTATCAATAAATAATTCGTGTGGAGGTAATACATTTACAGTGTTTGTTGCTAAAAGACAAACAACCACATTATTAATTTTATGCTCTGAAGATTTATGAGGCTTTTGTTCATCTCCATGGTCATGCTTATCGAAAATACCATCAATATTAATCAAATGATCAGTCACAAAATCTACAACAGTCATATCCTTATCTTCGGTAGCTTTACAATGGGCATACATTTCGGGTAGATAAGAAATAGTAGAAAAATCAGCTAAAGGCAAAATCAATGAACCAATTGAGTAGTACATTAAAATAAATATGCCAATGGATTTTTTCATTTCAGTAACAACGTAAAGATAAAATTTTTATTGTTTGATAGTGAGGTATTAATAATAAATACCTAATACCCACTAGGTTTATTTAACTCACCTGTCGTTTTTTGTTGTTCGCTTTTTTCTATTTCTTTCTTCACTTCTTCATCAGTTAAAAATTGAAGTTCACTCATCATCGCGCTAGCATTACCGCCACTTACATAACGCAAGCCTGCCCACACATAATCTTTAAATTGTACTAATTGAATCACTATCATCACTTCCTTTTGTTTGGTGCGTGGATTAGTAAAGTAAGCCAACCTTGGCAAAGTCATTTTATATGGCTCAACATCTTTTAGTTCTGGTTTCACTTCCTTATCAATATATAATAGAGACGTTCCATTTTGAGCTTCTTCGTAGGTTGGCATTCTACCATTCACTACTAGTACTTTTTGCCAATCTTTTAACTCAATTCTTGGAAATGCCAAATTATCTGGGCAATCCCAACCCATAAAACTATGAGCATAATTCATTGGGGAATCATAGGTTTCTTTAGGTGTTTCGCCACAAGAGCTAATAGATAGTGCTATTGCACAAATAAATACAGAAGTTAATAATTTCATCATCATAGGTTTATATGATGAAGATAGAAAATACACACACGCGAACTCTATAATGAGATGCTATTTAGGGTATTTTAACGAATAAGACTATTTTACATTAGACCATTCAGGTTTCAAAAACCAAAATGATATTTAAAGCTAATCATCCTCTTTTTCTGATTCTTTAAACTGAGGATTAATTGGACCCACGGTTGTTAGTTCCGTATGTCGGATTTGTCCGCCTATATATCCTGCGCGAGCCACAAATCCAAAACTAAGAATTGATAAAAATAAGGTCACATTGGCTACTCGCTTTATGTATTTCGAATTTTTATACGTTAGATAAATACCAACAACCGAACTAATTCCCAAAACAATTAAAACAATTAACGACACCATAGCCGCATCTTCATGCTGTTCAATCGTATCTTTTAATACACCAGGAATATTTTCGACTAATTCTTCGGCTGGCTCGCCTGTTAAATAAGCAACAACAGCTCCTATCGAAGAAATAATTAATACACCGTAAGCGGCCACTTTCGTACGATTACTTTTTTCCCAAATAGCAAAGGCTAATATTAAACCGCCTAACATAGAACCTATAATAGGTAAATGATTGATAATTAAATGAAGATGTGATAGATTCATAAGTTTGGATTTTATAATGAATTAATTTTAATGAATTGTTCTTTTGGTGTGTTCGAAAAATCGCAATGGTCTGGGACTTGTGTTTCGTAAGTATCGCCACAAACTGGACAAACATAATAAACCGATGGTAATGACAATAAGGTATTACTATTAATATCGCCTAATGCTTTTTCAAAAAACACTTTATGTTTATTTTCGGTTTTCATCGCATAGGTTAAACTTACAAAAGCATCATTATTCTCTGCTTCTTTAGCCACCTTTAAAAAATTAGGATACATGGTAATGCCTTCATAAGCTTCACCTTCAATATCATCATGTAAATTTTCTTTCGTTAATTTTACCACATACTCTGGTGTAATAACCGGCACGGTTGCTCCCGATGCTTCAATAACAGCTTTATGATTTTTAGCATGAATGCTTTCGGCAACCGCCACTGCTTTATACAATAAAGCAATTTGAGGATATCCTTCTTGCTCGGCCTTTTTCGAAAAAGCGGTATATTTTGCAATAGCCGTTATTTCGCCTTTGTAGGCTTCTTGCGTATTTTTAATAGTGTTTTCTCTGGCAACGTTTATGTCTATCATAGTTGGATTATTTAATTTATCTGAGTGAGACATATCGTGAGGTACGGTATTATCCATTTTTGGCTCGCTACATCTTATAAATACAAAGCCTGAAAGCGCAAACAGTAATAATTTAGAGTTCATGATTATTATAATTTTAATTTGTGATAATAACTTTTAATGCTTTTTCTTTAGCAGCGTTCTCAAACGTATCATAAGCCTTCATAATTTCATCCATTGTAAAATGATGGGTAATTAATTGATTGGCATTTAATTTTTTTGATTGCACTGTTTTAAATAACATGGGCGTTGAAACCGTATCAACCAAGCGTGTGGTTAATGTAATGTTGTGCGACCATAAATTTTCCATATGAAATAATACGGATTTACCGTGCACCCCAATATTAGCAATATGGCCTCCTGCTGTAACAATATCAACACACAATTCTAAAGTCTCAGGAATTCCCACTGCTTCAATAGACACATCTACTCCTTTATTATCGGTTAGCTCCATCACTTTTTGTTTGGCATTACCATTTTTACTATTAATCACATCGCTAGCTCCAAATGTTTTAGCAACCGCCAATCTATTATCATCTTGATCAATCATAATAATACGTGAGGGTGTATAAAACTGAGCTGTTAATAAGGCTGCTAAACCTACTGGTCCTGCACCTACAATAGCAACCACATCGCCAGGTTTTACTTGTCCGTTTAACACACCACACTCAAATCCTGTTGGTAAAATATCACTTAGCATTACTAAGGCTTCTTCATCCGAACCAGTTGGGATATGATACAAGCTATTATCAGCATAAGGTATTCTTACAAACTCTGCCTGACAACCATCAATGGTGTTTCCTAAAATCCAACCTCCATTATCGCAATGCGAGTACATGCCTTTTTTACAATTGTCGCATTTACCACAAGAGGTAATACAAGATATGATGACATGATCGCCTTTTTTGAAATTATTAACCGCTGTTCCAACTTCCTCAATCACTCCCACTCCTTCGTGACCAATAATTCGCCCTTCGGTAACAGTTGATACATCCCCTTTTAAGATATGTAAATCAGAACCACAAATAGTGGTTTTAGTCACTCTCACAACCGCATCGGTTGATTGAATGATAACTGGCAGTGGTTTATCTTGCAATGCTTTTTTATGTGGACCGAGGTAAACAAGCGCTTTCATATGATTATGATTTATAAGTTAGTAAGTGAATTAAAAAACGTTTTATTTTTTTTCTAGAACTTCTCTGCGTTCATCGTATTGCACTTTATTAATTTCGCCATTAGCATATTTCTTTTTTAAAACATCTAAGGGAGTATCTTTTGGCATACGTTGACCTGGAATATTATATGGCACAACAAAAATCCAAAACATTAACACCATCCAAACTATCCACCAAAACAAGTGCATTCCACCAAAATGATAACCATCATACATATACATAATTTTAAGTTTTAAATTGTTTTTATATAAATCAAAGTAAGGGATACTGAAAAGTAAATGCCTTACATATCCTTTTTAAAAGTTTACATCTTTCACGGATGTATATAAATTTCTTTCTGTCTTGAAACAGAAAGAAACAAAGAATTCAAGTCTCTTTAAAATTTAGTTAAAATCTACGCGGCATCAAGCTGATGATTTGAAGCGCTCCGCGAACAGCCCAAATCATCTTCGCGCATGCAACGCCATTGATACCACTTGATTTTTTTACACTAAATTTTAAAATGCCATTTAATATATTAGGTTCAATATTCTATTATAGATATAAGTACATTAAACATTATGCCGTATGTGATATATACAACTCTTAATAGATGCGATGTAAATTCCTAGAAAACAATTGACGCACATTTGTAACTAATTATTTATAAACCTTAATAACAACAAAATGAAAAAAATTATCTTAGCATTTGCTATAATTGGTTTTATTACCATGACAGCAACGACAAAACCGACAACAACCATTGATTCAAAAATGGAAACAAATGAAAAATACAAAGCTTGTATTGATGCTTGTAATGCTTGTATTACATCTTGCAATAAAGTACAAATGAGTTGTGCAAAAATGAAGGATAGCAAAATGAATAAATGCGTTCAACTTTGCAAAGAATGTGTTTCTATTTGCACAGCATCTAGCAAATTAATGGGTTTAGACAGTGAGAGCGCAAAAGCTGTGTGCTTAGAATGTGCTAAAATTTGCGAAAGATGTGCAACCGAATGTGAAAAATTTGACATGGTTGATTGCAAAAAATGTGCAACAGATTGCCGTCAAGCGGCAAAGATGTGTAACGAAATGTAATACCGTATTTCTTTAAATCATAAACCCTCTCTACATAGTGTAGTGAGGGTTTTGTTTTATGTAGAGGGTTTAAATAAATCATGTTGCAATTTCATTACCAAACATAACCGTGAATGATGTAACATTCCAAAAACCTTATGTAAGTATAATACCTTAAACAAGTTCATATTTGCTATTATAAAATATACCTTATAAAAAGCAATCATGGAACCAAAAAAATTGACAACCGCCAGCGGCATTCCCTACTCTGAGTTCGAAAATTCGATGAGCGTAGGTCAAAGAGGTCCTATCTTAATACAAGATTATTTGTTGCATGAAGATATGGCGCACTTTAACCGTGAGCGTATTCCTGAACGCGTCGTGCACGCTAAAGGTGCAGGTGCTTTTGGAACCTTTACAGTAACTCATGATATTAGCAAATATACCAAAGCCAAATTGTTTTCGGATATTGGTAAGCAAACAAAAGTATTTGCGCGTTTTTCGCAAGTAGGTGGCGAAAAAGGTAGTGCCGATAGCGAAAGAGATCCGCGTGGATTTGCCCTTAAATTTTATACCGAAGATGGCAACTGGGATTTAGTTGGCAATAACACACCCGTGTTTTTTATTAAAGACCCTAAGAAATTTTCGCACTTTATTCATACTCAAAAACGCGACCCGCAAACTAATTGCAAAAGCCCCACTATGATGTGGGATTTTTGGAGTTTAAATCCCGAAAGTCTGCATCAAGTGATTATTTTAATGAGCGATAGAGGAACTCCTCAATCGTACAGACATATGCATGGTTTTGGGAGTCATACCTTTTCGATGATAAATGCCTTTAACGAACGTACGTGGGTAAAATTTCATTTTAAAACACAACAAGGCATTGAAAATTTTACGGGCGATGATGCCAACACCATGCGAGGTATAGATCCTGATCAAGCACAAAGAGATTTAGTGGAAGCTATCGCTAGAAAAGAGTTTCCAAAATGGTTATTGCAAATACAGGTGATGACCGAAGATCAAGCTATTGAGTTTGAGTATAATCCATTTGATGTGACTAAAATATGGTCGCATAAAGAGTATCCTTTAATTGATGTAGGCATGATGGAACTACATACCATTCCCGAAAATTATTTTAGAGATGTGGAGCAAGCGGCCTTTGCCCCTGCTCATGTAGTTAATGGCATTAGCTACTCTCCTGACAAAATGTTACAAGGCCGTATTTTGTCTTATCCAGATGCACAACGTTATCGCTTAGGTGCTAACTACGAGCATATTCCTGTAAACAAATGTCCTTATATGACCTCAAACTATCAACGTGATGGTTTGATGCAAGTGAGCGAAAACGGAGGAGCTCATGTCAACTACCGTCCTAATAGTTATGATGATATGATTGTAGATAAAAGTTACAAAGAACCATCTATGTATGTAGAATCGCACGAAGCGGGTTGGTATGATAGAAACACGAATGAAGGTGATCATTATAGCCAACCATCCAAATTAGTTACCAAAGTGATGACTGATTTAGAAAGGACACATTTGATTAACAACATTGTAAATTCGATGAAAGGCATCACAGGAGAAAAAAGAGAAGAAATTATTTATAGACAGATATGTCATTTTTTTAGAGTAGATATGAACCTAGGTATGTCTATTGCCAAAGGTTTAGGTATTGAAATAGATGAAAGCATTATGTCGAGAAAATGCTAAGATGAACCTTAATCTAGAAAAAAAAACAAATATCCTCTTTGTATTTATTGCCATTACACTACTAGCTATCTTAGTAATGTTTTATTTTAATACAAAAAACATAAAATCAGCAAGCGATTCGGTGGAACATACACAAGAAGTACTTCATGTGAGTGATAATATTTTATTGGATGTCTTAAATATCGAAACAGGATCGAGAGGATATTTATTAAGCAAAAATGATCTTTTTTTAGAACCATTTAATAGTGCCATTACTACTATAAATAAGAATTTAGAAAAGCTACAAAATTTAACGAAGGGTAATCAAAGTCAACAATTGCGAATAAAAGCTTTGAAGATTGCTGTTATTAAAAGGGTTTTATTCTCCAATCATTTAATTGAAGTAAGAAGACAGCATGATTTGTCTACCACCGAAGCATTAATGTCAAATGGGCAAGGAAAACGCCTGACTGATAAAGTGCGACGTATTATCACCGAAATAAATACTGAAGAATTTCGCTTATTAAAACTACACAAGGATGAAAACAAAAAAAGTAATACTATATCCGAATACATATTTTTATTCTTCTTAGTATTTATCATCGTTATCTTATTCTTGGTTTTTATACTTATTAAAAATCAGAAATCAAGAAATTTGATTGCTAAAGAGCTTAATAAGTCCACCGAATTGTTCTCTAACCTATTCAACTATAACCCTGCCTCTATATCCATTAAACATTTCGATGATGGCAAAATCATTAATGTGAATCATAGTTTTTTAAAACTATTTGGCTTTAGTAATGTGGATGAAGTGATTGGTAAAACCTTGCTAGAATTAAATGTATTTGAGAATCCAAATCATACAGAGGATGTTTTTAAATTACTTTCAGAAAACAAAATCATTAAAGAGTATGAAACGGAAATAAGAACCAAGCAAGGAGAGGTTAAATGGACATCTGCTTCTATCTTACAACTAGAAGTAGATAACAGAGCTTGTATATTTTCAGTGTCAACCGATATTAGTTACCGTAAAAAAGCAGAACAGCAATTATTAGCTGTAAACAAAGAACTAGAAGCCTTTACGTATTCGGTATCGCACGATTTAAGAGCGCCATTAAGAGCTATTAATGGTTATGCCAAAATTTTACAAGAAGATTATTTGGAAGTACTAGACGAAGATGGCATCAATTCTTTAACAGCAATTACCAAAAACTCAAAACGCATGGGAGAACTGATTGATGATTTATTGGCTTTTTCGAGATTAGGAAGAAAAGAAATAACCACAACCGAAATTAATATGCTAAGCCTTGTAAATTCAGTAAAAGAAGAAGAACTATTAGGCATAAACAATAAAGTAATATTCGACATTAAAGAAATACTCCCAGCACATGGGCAGCAAGCATTAATAAAGCAGGTGTGGGTTAATTTAATTTCTAACGCCATTAAATATTCCCAACATCAAGTTGAAATCATTATTGAAATTGGTTCTTACAAAAAAGATAATATGATTATTTATTATGTGAAAGACAATGGTGTTGGCTTTGATATGCAATACTACGACAAGTTGTTTGGTGTGTTTCAACGTTTACATTCTCAACAAGAATTTGAAGGAACAGGTATTGGATTAGCCATTGTTCAAAAAATTATTAATCGCCATAATGGCAACGTTTGGGCTACTTCTAAATTAAACGAAGGCTCTTGCTTTTACCTAAGCTTACCAATAACTACTAATTAAATACCATATGATGAACTATCAAGAAACCGAAATTTTATTTGCTGAAGACAGCGCAGACGATGCCGCTTTAACAATGCGTGCCTTAAAAAAAGGAGGATTATCCAACTTTATTTTTCATGTGAAAGATGGTGCCGAAGCACTTGATTTTTTATTCTCGCAAGGCGATTATATCAATCAACCAATACCTTCACACCTTAAACTCATCTTATTAGATTTAAAGATGCCTAAAGTATCAGGAATGCAAGTTCTCGAAAAAGTAAAACAAGATCCAATATTAAAAAAAATTCCTATTGTTATATTAACCTCTTCGAAAGAAGATCCAGATATTAAAAACTGTTATGCCTTAGGCGCTAGTAGTTACATTGTAAAACCAGTGGAAAGCGATAATTTTTTTGAAACCATTAAAGACATGGGATTGTATTGGATGATATTAAATCAGCCACCGCAATAATGAAATACAAAATTAATATATTAATCGTTGAAGACTCAGAAGCAGATGCCGACTTAATGTTGCGCTTTTTGGTGAAAGAAAAATTTGACTTCAATCATTTAAGGGTTTGGTCCAAAGATACTTTTGTTGATGCCTTGAACTGTAATGAATATGATATTATCATTTCTGATCAATCCATGCCTCAGTTCAGCGGTATGGAGGCTTTTAGGATTACCAAACAATTAAATTCAACGATTCCTTTTATTTTAGTAACAGGTACCGTATCAGAAACATTATTAACTGATTTCATTAAAGAAGGTATTGATGATTATATTTTTAAAGAAAATTTATTGCGTTTACCAACTTCAATAAGACATTCTATCAGTACCAAAAAAATTGAACTCTTACATAAAAAATTAGAATTAGCGCACAAGGATATTAAAGATAGCATCAACTATGCTACTAAAATTCAAAATGCCATGCTGCCTGATGAAGCTTTATTAAAAGCAAGCTTTCCAGAATCGTTTATTTTATTTAAACCTAAAGACTCCCTAAGTGGCGACTTTTATTGGTTTAAAAAAGAACAAGACACATTTTATATAGCTGCGGCCGATTGCACGGGTCATGGTATACCAGGAGCTCTAATGAGCATGATTGGTATAGAAAAATTAAATAGTGCGATTTTAAACACAGCTGAACCTAGCGATATATTAAATCAACTAAATAAAAATATTGAAATAGCATTATGTCTTTCAACTCAGCACGAACATAGCAATGATGGAATGGATATTGGACTATGTTCGATAAACTCAAACACCATGGATTTAAAATTTGCAGGTGCTAATCGCCCCCTTTGGATTGTTAGACAAGGTACGCACGTTGTAGAAGAAGTAAAAGGAACAAAAAAAGCCATTGGCGGTAACACCAATATATCAGTGCCAGGATTCGAAAATAACGACATCGTCTTAAATAAAGGAGATTGTTTTTATTTATTTTCTGATGGATACGTAGATCAATTTGGAGGGAAAGACGGAAAAAAGATTATGACAAAAAAATTTAAAGAAATACTACTTGACATTCAAAGCAAAAGCATGGCAGAACAAAAAATACACTTAAATCAATTTATTGAAAGCTGGAAAGAATCGAGCGAACAAGTAGATGATATATTAGTGATTGGAGTTAGAGTTTAATAAAATCCATATAAACCGTGAATGATGTAACAAAATATATTTAGAACGTAAAATATCCTATTGATATAAACTCACCTTTGTTAAATAAAAACAAAACCTTATTTAACAAACATATGGAAAGCAAAAAATATTATAAAACCGTATTTATAAAATCAACGATAGTAACCGTTACTTTATTTACAGCAATGGCTTGTCAGGAAAACAAAAAACCAGAAGATACCAAAGTAGTAGCCGATACTCAAAACGAATATAATTTTACCACCAATAGTAAAGAAGATGACGCTCAGTTTTTAGTAAACGCTTCGGTCTTAAATCTAAATACAATTGAACTAGCACAATTGGCTCAACAAAAAAGCACCAACGATGATTTAAAAGGTTTTGCAATCATGCTAGAAAAAGATCACAAAGCATCTATTAAAGAAATTACAAACTTGGCAAATACTAAATCTATAGTTATTCCAAAATCGATGTCGGATGATGGAAAAACTAGTTTTAAAGAGTTAACTAATTTATCAACTACTGAATTTGAAAAAGCATACACTAACTTAATGGTGAAAGAACATCAAGAGGCGATTCTATTATTTGATAAAGCCTCTACCGAATCAAAAGATAAAGAAATAAAAGCATTAGCCATAGCTACATTGCCTAAACTTCGTCAGCATTTAGATATTGCCATCACCTTTCAAGAAAAATACAATAAAAAATAAAAACCATTTTAGTGGAATTCTTAGCGATTAGTCAGGTTGACATAAACGGCATTAGGAACATAGATATTTCTCAACCTTCTTTCTATGACCAACGAAAAGGTAGGCGAGCCTTTACACCGTTATCGTATATAAATAAGAATTTCACTAAATGGTTTTTCTAAATAAAAAAACTAATTAAAAAAAGCCATGCAAATCAAAACAACTTACCATCCTATTGTTGATGAATTAGCACAACTCATACAAAGCAATCATTGGGGAAATGATTTTGAAACGGCTATTAAAAAAGCACATAGTAAAAACTTACCCTTATTAGATGATGTGAAAGACCTAACTAGTTTCATGTCTTGGCTCAATACCTCTTTATATTGGATTCCTTCCGAAAACGCATCGGGTAAAAGTGTGAACGATCATTTAACCGCTTTCTACTATATTTTAGATCAAGAGCCTATTTTTAAATTACAAAACAAAGTTGTTCCGCATGATAAAGCAGCTAAATTAACTCCTTTCTCTAAATGGTTGGTTAATTATGCAAACGCTATAGGCGATTTTTTAGATACACCTGAATCGTTAACTGAAGATTCAGAAAAAACATTTTATGACACACCGAGTTATAATATGCGAGAATACACCAAGCCACATGGTGGATGGAGAACCTTTAATCAATTTTTTGCACGACACTTTAAACCCGGCTACAGACCTATTGCTGCTGTATCCGATCAATCTATTATTGTGATGCCAGCTGATTCGACCTTTGGTGGACAATGGGAAATACGAAAAGATTCGCATGTGACCGTTAAAAATTTAAATTGGAAAGTAAGTGAATTATTGGAAGGGAGTCCATACAAAGACCGATTTGAAAATGGATTATTTATGCACTCGTATTTAAGTCCATTAGATTATCATAGACAGCATGCACCCGTTGGCGGCAAAGTTTTAGAAGCCAGGGCCATACAAGGACAAGTGTATTTAGAAGTGGAAGCGGTACCAGATGAAAATCAAAAAGGTGTGCATCAATTAAATTTAAAACGACATTACGATTCACTAGATACTGCTGGTTATCAATTTGCACAAAGCAGAGGATTAATTGTATTAGAAACTCCGATTGGCTTAGTGGCAGTTTTACCAATTGGGATGTGTCAGGTTTCTTCGGTTGTTATTACTGCTGAAGTTGGCATGACAGTTCGTAAAGGAGAAGAGTTATCTTATTTTCAATTTGGAGGCTCTGATATCATTGTATTATTTGAAGCAGCAAGTAATGTGTGTTTTAGTGCACAAAAAGCCACTCACTATAAAATGGGCGTTAAAATAGCCCAAGCATATCCTGTGATTTAATCGTCAGTTAATATCGTGGATTCAAAAAAAATAAATATTGTTGCTTACCATTTAGGTGAAAAAATTTATCTCGAAAAATTTAAAGCCATATACGATGGCAGTATTTATTCGAATACATCAACAGAAATATATATTCAGTTAAGCGAATACTCATTCATCTATGTTCAAAATGATGGAGAGGTTGCATTTTCGGATTGTAATGAAACAATCATTCTAAAATTTATTGCCTTAGTTAAACGTTTTGTACATTCACCTAGTTTACATGGTGTAGAATATAAAGAAGATTTTATGATTGAAGTGAATCCCAATCAAACCCTTCATTTTGGTTATAATTCTATTCAAATTCCAGAGTTAACGCCTGATGCTATTAAAATAGTTTTATTAAACATCAGCCAGTCGGTTGTATTGGATTATTTTTCGGAGCTATCACAAAATTTATTATTCGAAACGTCGGCACATGCCAAAGAACTTGAATTAAAAGGAAAGTTATCTATTTCAAAACCGCAACTTCTTAAATTTATTGGACGAACATTAGGCGCACAAAATAGAATTATTGATAACCTTTATTTTTTAGATGCACCAGATACAGTTTGGGACGTAGAATATTTGTCACAAATAAATCTAGGTCTTTCAAGGGTGTTTAAACTAAAAACACGTTTTAAAGAAATAGAATACACCTTGAAAATCATCGAAAACAATTTGAATGCCTTTACTCAACTCACACAACATCGCGAAAGTAAAAAATTAGATCACATTATTATTTTACTGATTTTCTTCGAAATACTATATTCAATATTTAAAAGCTAATGAAATCCACAACTCCTATAAACCCTGTGTTTAAAGACATGAAAGATATTGGTGTGATTTGGGTCATGAACGAAGCAGCCAAACTTGGCTTTGATACAGAAAATAAAGATTGGATAAACTTAGGGCAAGGTGAACCGGAAACTGGCGAAATGAAAGGTGCGCCTCCTCGCATTACACAATTTAATATTGAACCAAGTGACAACAGATATGGACCATTAAACGGCTTGCTTGAATTAAGAACAGCTATTGCAAATTACTATAACCGCTTGTATCGTAAACATCAATCCATACAATACACGGCAGACAATGTAAGTATAGCCATGGGTGGGCGCTTGGCGCTTACTCGTATTTTTTCAGATATTGGTAATATTAGATTAGGATACAAAACGCCTGAGTATCCTGCTTACGAAGATTTACTCAATTATCAACTAGGAAGAATTGTACCTGTGTGTATTCCTACAACACAAGAAAATAACTACAGCTTATCAATAGATGAATTTGAAGATAGTATCAAGCGTTATCAATTAGATGCCTATTTATTTAGCAATCCATGTAATCCAACTGGTCATGTGATTAAAGAAGAAGAGTTACAGTCTTACGTTCGTATTGCAAAAGAACAACATTGCACTTTAATCATCGATGAAATCTACTCGCATTACATTTATGACCGCAACAAACCAGCTCATTCACCAGTATCATCTGCCAGTTTTATTGAAGATGTAAATAATGACAACATTATACTTGTTGATGGTTTAACAAAATCGTTTCGCTATCCTGGTTGGAGATTAGCTTGGATATTAGGGCCAACTAGCATCATCAAAAAAATAGGTTGTGCAGCAAGCGGTATCGATGGTGGACCAAGTTTACCCATTCAAAGAGCCGCCATCCAACTACTTAAACCTGATAGAATAAATCAAGAAATGCATGCCTTAAGAGAAGTGTTTAGTGATAAACATACTATCATGATACATGCTTTAAAGCAACTAGGTATTATATGTTCGAGTGATGCCCAAAGTACATTTTATATTTGGGGTGATATTAGTAAGCTTCCTACACCACTTAATGACGCAGAATCATTTTTTAAATTAGCCCTTCATTATAAAGTAATAATCGTACCTGGTTATTTATTTGATATACATCCTGGAAAAGAACAAAAAGAACAATTCTATAAAAACTACATTCGCTTTTCATTTGGACCAGAAGAAAAGCAAATACAAATAGGGCTTGAGAGATTAACTAAATTAATTGAATCACACCAGTAACATGATACCAAAAGGAAAACTATTAATCATTGGCGGGCACGAAGATAAAGGCTCTGAAATTACAGGCGAAAATTTAACGATTCATAAAAAAGTAACTGCTACATCTCATTTCGAGATATTAGGTGCCTTGATTTCAAAAATTCCAAGAGCTCATCACATTATTGAAATTATTGCCTCTGCCTCTTCTATACCAAAAGAAATGGAAGAACTTTATATTAACTCCTACAAACTAGAAGGTTTTACACATGTAGGCATTATTAAAGTAGAAAATCAAAAAGATGCTTCCAATCCTGAATCTATTAAACGTGTACAAGGAGCTCATGCGGTATTTTTCACCGGAGGTGATCAATCAAAATTAATTGCATTATTAGCACAAACAGCTTTATTAAATGCTATAAAACATAAATACAATTCAGATGAGCATTTTATTGTTGCAGGCACCAGCGCAGGTGCCATGGTCATGTCTGAAATAAGTATCACTGGAGGGCTCATTAGAGAAGCTTTATATAAAGAAGATATTACATTAGATAAAGGTTTAGACTTCATAAAAAACATCATCATTGATACTCATTTTATTAAACGTGGACGATTTGCGAGATTAGCACATGCGGTTACTTTACATCCAAATTGCTTAGGTATAGGTTTAGGAGAAGATACATCCCTATTAATTTCCAGTGGCACACATGCAGAGTGTATTGGATCAGGCATGATTATTTTAATTGATGGTAGTAAAATAGATGCTACTAATATTGATGAAGTAAACGACCTTACGCCTATTGTGATCGAAAACTTAAGCGTTACTATTATTGCCGAAGGCAGTTGTTATATATTGGAGAAACGGGAGTTAGTTCCAGCTAATTAAAACAATATCAGTTTCTAATTTAAACCCTCACTCCAATAATAGTAATATCATCCACCTGTTCAGTATTTCCCATCCAATCGTGCAGGCTGTTCTTTAAAAATACTTCTTGCTCATGAAGAGGCTTTCTAGAAATAGAAACCAACATTTCTTTCAGTTTTTTGTACATGAACTTTTTGCCTTTTGGTCCGCCAAATTGGTCAGGGAAACCGTCTGTTAAGGTATAGATCATATCTCCTTTTAGTAAATCAACTTCATGTTGAGTAAATGAAATAGAATCTCTATCATGTTTGCCAACGGGTATTTTATCTGGAGAGAGTTCTATGAGTTCATTATTTCTTATAATCCAAATTGGGTTATAAGCTGCCGCATAAGTTAATTTAGTTTTGTCTCTATTAAAAGAAATCAAACTACAATCCATTCCATCCTTTCCGCCTTCAGCGCTTCCATCTTTTTTTAAACGTTGTATAATGGTTTGGCGTGTATGATTTAAAATTTCTGCAGGTTCGTTAATTCCTAGCTCCACTGCTTTTTCTAATGAAGAGGTATTTAATAAACTCATAATGGCACCTGGTACACCGTGACCAGTACTATCTGCGGTTACTAATGCAAAATTTCCATTGTGTAAGGTATGTGCCCAATAAAAATCTCCACTTACCACATCTTTTGGTTGAAATAATACAAAGTAATCTTTAAGTTGTTCATCTAGCTGTTCTTTAGTTGCTAAAAAACTACGCTGAATACGTTCCGCGTAATTGATACTGTCGGTTATTTCGCGGTGTTTTTCTTCGATTAGGTATTTTTGATTTTCAACTTCTCGTTTTTGTAGTGAAATAATTCTACTAGCCTTTTTATTTTTTCTAAATAAAATAAAAACGAATAATAATAAAACCAATATAATTGCTCCTATTCCTATAATATAAAATAAATACTTTAATACCTGTTCTTTAATATTTTGTTCAATTCCCATACCTCTGAGATTCCCTAATTTACCCATTAAATCTTCATTTGGAACTGATGTAATTATTTTAAAATGTTTTTTAAAATAATCGTAGTGCAATTTACCTGAGTACAAACTATCCTTTCTGAAATTTAAATCATTATTAAAAAAAGTCATTACTCGCTTTTCATTTTTAGCAAACGGATAATACCATCCATCTTTTATATCAACCTTATCAATATTAGGATATCCAATTATAAAACTATTATCACACGTATAATAATATTTAGAAATAAAACTGATTCTAAAATAGTTTAACAGATATAGAGAATTAAAATAATAGAATCTATTACTGCAATTTTCGTATTCTTTATTAAGTTGGTAGAGTTGTTCTATTAAAACATCATAGGTTTTGATATAATTTATATTAACATTACTTACTTCTTTTGTAATATTAGTAACAGCATAATTAAGAATCTTCGTGACTTTTTTTTGGTACTGTATAGAGTCACAATTAGATCTTAATACCAAAGAGCAAAATAAAACAACTATAAATATTATTTTTTTCATCATATATGTTTCTGTAGTTTTGAGATTCTGTCACTCGAAATGATTAGCCGCCGCAGCATTACAAACGCAGTGGAGCGGGTTATTGCTTTAATAATTTTCCGCTTTTTATTAAATCTTGTTTATTTTTCAATTCATAAAAATAAATGCCATTTTCGAGATGAGACATATTTAAAATAACAGTATTACTAAATGATTGAATTATTTGTTTTTTGGAATAAATATCATAAATATTGATTTCAAGCTGTTCATTATTTCCAACTTTAATAACTAATTCACTTGTTACAGGATTAGGCAAAAAGCTTATTTCTTTGTTTTTCATTTCACTTATTCCTGTAACACAACTAGGAACATTCGCTGGTAAAAAATCTGGGGCATATAGCCTCACGTCATCCAAAATAGGCTCAGAACATGTATAGCAAGGATGCCCCCAATTTTTAAATTTAATGGAATGAGACGAAGAGATCGCTTTAAATTGGATTACATACCTAGTGCCAATACTATCATAAATAGAGGTAGGGTTACATCTTAAAAAAATATTTCCAAAACCAACGTCAACGGCAAATAAACCCTGCGCCACTGGATAATTCAATTCTGCCTCTCCTCCTGCCCAAAATTCCAATACATAAGTATTACCTATTGTTAATCCGTTTATGGTTTGTGTTAAAGTAAGAGCATTTGCTCCTCCGTAATTTGCACTGGGATTTATTGGATATCCTGGGGGAATACCTGTTATTACACAACCCGATCGAACAAAGCACGACGTGTCATCGTTAACACCTGTGCTACTGGTACTCCCGCTACTTGAACAAGAATTAGAAAGGAAATTACCCATATATACAGAATGAGTTCCTTCTGCAACATAAAATTCGGACGTATTCCAAAAACCTGCGTAAGTACTTGAACCTCCTCCTGTACATATCCAATTAGCAATTGTACATCCCTGACTAGCGTACGAATTAGCATTGGGACAAAATGTATTAGGAAAAACATTAAAACCACAAGTCGTATTTTCAAACCCACCGTTAACAACTAAGTTGTTTGTTCCAATACCTATGCGTGTATTTTGATCGAAACATTGCACACATAATACCTGTGACGAAACAAATTTCATGAATAATAAACATAATGAGATAAGAAGAATTTGTTTTTTCATGAGTTCTTTATATGGTACAATTATATAGTCATTGAATTCTAACAAAACTACTACAATATAACTCAATCCTTCGATTATTCACTCAACCAAAAATGCAATTAAATAATTTGCTTATGCTCCGATACAATATGAGTTTCTAAATAGGATAATAATCAGCTAACGAGTAATCAGTATCTAAAAGAACTTTGTTATGTAAATCATAAACAATGTATTTTCCAGCATAATCATAATTTACTCCCCAATACTTGTAATAATCATTCGCTGTAACATTTTCTATTATTTCATCAACCTCAAACAGCTTTCTATATTTAATCTTTCTGTCTTTTTCTGGTTCTACAAATAATGGAATATGAATTTCATACGGTTTCTCTTTACCTTCAAATAATAGATTATTATAATGAATAGCTAATGCCTTAAATATTATTTCTAACTCTTCAAAAATACCTTGCTCGGTAATTTTATAAATATGTACTATAGAATCATTAAAACTAATCGTAAGACTGTATATATCTATGTGATTATCTTTGTTTCTTTCTTTTAGTTTTTTATACGCATTTATAAATGGTCTAAGAACAAATGCCTTGGTCCCCTCTTTTAATAAATCAAAGGCAATCCCTTCTCCAATAAATTTTGCAACGTCAGATAAATTAATATTTGATACTAATTCTAGAAAAAATTCATTCAGTCCTCCTCCTAAATCACCAGGTCGACCATGTATACTTGAAACATAATTTTCATTAAGCTCACTTCGAAATTCTTCTATCCCATCAAAGTCAGCAATCGCATCATCATTTCTTGGCGACCAATACAAAATCTTAATTGATATTCCTGTTACCATTTTTACTGTTTATATCAAATATAATAATTTGATTTCAGAATCACTTTACTTAAAACAAAAATCCCCCTGTTAAACAACAGAGGGATTTTAGATTTATAAGATGTAATCTTTAAAACGGTGAGATCCTGAAACAAGTTCAGGATGACGCTCCGTTATGAGATTAAGCTTTCACAGAAGCTCTAATAATATTTAAAGCACCACCAGCTTTAAACCACTCAATTTGTTGAGCGTTATAGCTATGGTTTACTTTAAATTCTTCTTTACTACCATCGGCATGGTTTAAAGCAATCGTTAATTGTTGTCCAGGAGTAAATGTTGTTAAACCCAATACATCAATAATATCGTCTTCTTTAATTTTATCATAATCAGCATTATTAGCAAATGTAATTCCTAACATCCCTTGTTTCTTTAAGTTAGTTTCGTGAATACGAGCAAATGATTTTACTAATACCACTTTCACACCTAAATGACGAGGCTCCATCGCTGCATGCTCACGAGATGAACCTTCACCATAGTTTTCGTCACCTACTACAATAGTTCCAATGTTTTGAGCTTTGTAAGCACGTTGCACTACAGGAACACCTTCGTAAGTACCAGTAATTTGGTTTTTTACGTTATCTGTTTTATCATTAAATGCATTTACTGCACCAATTAACATGTTATTAGAAATGTTATCTAAGTGACCACGGAATTTTAACCATGGACCAGCCATAGAAATATGATCGGTTGTACATTTACCTTTTGCTTTAATTAATAATTTTAAGCCTTTAAAGTCAACGCCTGTCCAAGCGGCAAATGGATCTAATAATTGTAAACGTTTAGAAGTTGGACTTACTAATACTTGTACTTTACTTCCGTCAGCTGCTGGAGCTTGGTAACCTGCATCTTCTACAGCAAAACCTTTTGGAGGTAATTCGTAACCAGTTGGCTCGTCTAATTTAACTTGCTCTCCTTTATCGTTAGTTAATGTATCTTTTAAAGGATTGAAACTTAAATCACCTGCAATAGCCATTGCTGCTACAATTTCGGGAGAAGCTACAAATGCAAATGTATTTGGATTTCCATCCGCACGTTTCGCAAAGTTACGGTTGAAAGAATGGATGATGGTGTTTTTTTCTTGTTTCTCAGCACCTACTCTATCCCACATACCAATACAAGGTCCGCAAGCGTTAGTAAATACTGTAGCACCAACTTGAGCAAACACATCTAAGAAACCGTCACGCTCAATGGTGTAACGAAT
>Ga0208628_1000171_pt1 | contig 39431 bp, 23 predicted proteins | sample LakWasMet16_LOW5_2_FD_183864 | JGI IMG/M metagenome (GOLD analysis project Ga0208628, IMG submission 183864) | Freshwater sediment methanotrophic microbial communities from Lake Washington under simulated oxygen tension - Sediment Metagenome... | ecosystem: Environmental > Aquatic > Freshwater >... | reverse complement strand
AAGCGCCGACCGGAGTACTGGGAAGGAAGGTAGCGGCGTGTCCAACAAGCCGATGGTGCCGACCGCCCCCACTCCACCCGCCGTCAACCCGCCGCGCCCGCTGCGGCGGCACATCGGCCAGCCGTTAGATAGCTTGGAGAGCGTCGGGCGGCGCCCTGCGAAGAGCACGAAGCGGGCCACGGGCATCGAGAAAACCAGCATCGCCCAACGGACAACGGGCTTCGACCCACGGGCGGCGAGTAGCGCGCGAGCGGCGACCGACGAGCGGTGAGCAACGTGGCGGTGAGCGGGGCGACGTGACGACGACGGCGACGACAGCAGCGGCAACCGCGAGCGAGCGCCCCGCGTCCGGCACTGCCACGTTTGCAATCCCGTCAACGCTGAGCGTATCTAACAAGCCCATGGTGCCGACCGCCCACACCTGGCCCGCTGGCAACCCGATGGACCCAGTGCGGCGGCACATGGGCAGGCCGTTAGGCAGGCAGAGAGCGACGACCGGCTGCGAACGAGCAAGCAGCGGGCCACATACAGCAAGCAACGGTCAGCAGTCAACGAGCAGCGGGCGACGATCAGCGTGATAACTACGGTCCAGAAGACGCGAGCTATGACGCGCGGCGCCGAAGCAACTAACTCACCCCGAAAGGCATCCTGATGTCAATTACAGGTTGGGCAGGGTTTCTTTCGCACTATCTTCAGAACACCAACTCATCGCTGTTCGCATCGAGCTTGCTGGCCGCGCACGACGACGAAATCGTCAAAACTGCCGTAACTGATATTGACTTGCCAAGCACAACCATTCCGACTTGTTGGCTTCGGGTCGAACTCCTCCTTCAAGCGCCTTTTGTCGCAAGAGAATCCTTGGTAGAGCGCCTCCTGCTACACGCAAGTATTCTCAGGGATGCTATCGAAGCGGCTAAAGGACCGAGATACACCTCGAAACATCTTCGCGCCAAACTTGAAGGTGCACTGGCCGATCGCTATGCCGTGCCGCAGAGGAACGTCTTCCCGAGACTGTGGCCAAAGGTTGCGGATGGCATTGCCACACTCGCTGTTCAACAACTGAATCAGGGTGCCGATACGTCTCGCGTACACTCACTGCTGACTCTGGCTGGGTTAGTTCAGCTGTTCAACGAATCGCGGCCATCAGTTGCGGCCAAGAGAGTCAACCAACTGGCATCCAGATCAATGCTGGGCTTACGTGGCGCTGGAACGCGAATCCCTTCAGAAGTTCGCGCGGCAACGATAGTTGATCCCGTGAATGTCTCTCGGGTTGGTCCCGCCAGAGCCATTCGCTCTCACTCGCGACTGTTGCTTGAAGTCGACAACGAGCTCCTTCGCGTCGCCCACAACGAATCACCACTCGTCGCCCTGCTAGATGCTCACGCTCCGATCCCTGTGGAAAACCGGAGATACGCTGTAGTCATGCCAGCAATTCGGCGAGCGGTCTACAGACAGTACGACTGCCTGACTGCGTTGCTTCTGACTTATTCAGGGATAGAACACCTCGTGCGTTCTCGCCTTACCCGAATGGGAGTCCCGCACTGGCGTACCGACGGGAGACCGATTTCCGCTCGTCGCCTTTTCGATCGCCTCTCGCTCTCTCAGCAGTATCGCGACGCGCTAGACGCGGTGTACGATCCGGAGGGGCTGAACACACGTAATAGATTGTTCCATGCCGGCTATATGATGGTGGAGCAGTGTCGCCCAAGAATCGTCGATGCGATCCAGAGCAGTGGCGCCTACGATCCCGATGACCATTCCCCGGAGGTCGCTCTTCGTCATGCCGCGTGGCTGCTCGGAGAACTCACTAGTCTTTGGTCATTCAACGACCTTGACTTTTCCTGGATTCCCGACGAGGCCATTGACCGAGATTTCTCGGATCTTCTACTCGATCTTGCCTCTGAATTGAACACGGCGGACGGACTGGAGCGCAATAGGCAATTGGCTCTCTATATGAACGCCGTCGCTCCAACATTCTCGACACTATCCAAACTCGCGACCGTGCGAACACTCCGCTCGCCAACGGTTGGGTTGCTAGCTGGCCTTTTTGCCTTCTTCGAGGGCCTGCTTCGAAATACGATGGCTCTGATGGGACTTCCGACGTTCCGCGTGACTCCTCAGCATGACGGTCTCACTGCATATTCGTTGATGATGGATGAGGACGGCCTTCTCTTGTCGTCCTCGGTGGCTCGGCTGGTTGAAGGTCTTCCGGACGGTCAACGCAGTATTGCCACCCGATGCCTTCGCGGTGTCATGAATGTGCGAAATCGGTTCGCCCACGGACGAGTCCTTGGCATACCGTCGGAGCAGATGCGTGGAATTGGTGCGGTGATTTTCAAGCTTTGCTCCCTTATGGCTGCGGCCGGCATCGAGCATATGGTGCGGGAAGGAGCTTATTTCTTGTGGAGGAATGGCTCCGTAGACACTGAACGCAACTGGCTGGAATCCGAACAGGCCGTACTTCGTGATCTGCGCCACCGAGCAGCTCACCTGCCGCACCTTGGCGACGACTAGAATACTTTTGAGTTGCCTAACAAGCCGATGGTGCCGACCGCCCACACTTCACCCATCACCAATCCGCCGCGCCCAACGCGGCGGCACATGGGCCAGCCGTTGGGCAGCCTCGGGAGCCCGGACGACGGTACTTCGACGTGGAGCCCTGAATGACCCCTGAGCAACGTCAACTAGCCATTGATCTTGCGCTGGGCCGAGTCTCTCTGGAGGAATTCAGCCAGCGAGCGGGGCTCGATCCACGCCAGCCCGGATTCGCTGCCCAGGTGCTGCGCCATGCGCTGGAGAGTCTGGATGCAGTCGACGTGGAGTGCGCACTATTGCTGGCGAACATCGGGGGCCTCGCACAGGACGACGTGCCGACCCTATGCGAAATCCTGCTCGCGCCGTGGCACACTCGCCACGAGGACGTCACCGGCTACCTTCAACGGTTGCGCGACCCCCGCAGCGTCGATGCCCTGGCCCGGGCCGCGATCGTCAAGCATGCCTATCTCGACTATGATGACAGTCTCGCATTGGCGCGAAAGTGTACATGGGCGCTCGCTGACATCGGCACGCGGGAGGCGAGGACGCACCTGGAGGCGTTGTCGTGCAACTCAGACGCGGAGTTGGCGGCGTACGCCCAGAAGCGCTTGAACGCCTGGGAGGAAGAGAGCGCCCGGAAGCGAGGCGACTGATGGGCACGAAGACCCAAAGAGCATTCCTGCCCAACAAGCCGGTGCTGCCGACCGCCCCCGCATTGCTCGATGTTGACCCGTTGGACCCGTTGGACCCGCTGCGGCGCCGCGTCGGCCAGTCGTTGGAGCGGTTCTCACTCGAGCTCGGGACGAGACCGCCCACGTCCTCAGTCACCGCCTCACCCGGAGCGAAGCGGAGGGGCGAGACCACCCTCGTCGTCACTCCCCGGCGTTCTGGTCGGGGCCGCGACGATCGGAGGCACGGATTGACGACGTGGGCGGTCTCGCCCCTCCGCTTCGCTCCGGGTGAGGCGGTGACTGAGGACGTGGGCGGCCCAGATCCGAGCGGGAACCGCTCTAGATCGCGACGGAAATGAGTGACCATCCCAGGGACCTGATCGCAGACGAGATCTCGCCTGGAGTGGCCGCGCTGGTTCGCGACCTCGCAGGGCGACTCCTCGACGGGCCCACGGCAGTACATCGGGCGCTCCGCGGGCAGCTCGGGGAAGCTCGAATCGAACGCGTCACCCTCACGGGCGCTGGCCTCTACGCCTACTTTGCACACCCTCGCGGTACGCCCTCGGTGTCTCCGCCCGAGATGATCGGCGGCGAAGTGCAGATGCGTCTGGCAGAGCTGGACGCACCGGCCGGCAGCCTGCTGAAGGTCAGCGACGGCAGGTTGGACTTCGTGGAGATCTACACCTTCGGTGTTCGGCCCTGGCCTGACGAACCTCAGGGTGTCGTGTTCGGCGAAGCGACGCCCCTGGCGATCCCTACGCCGGTAATCTAACAAGCCAATGGTGCCAGCCGCCCTCACCGCCCCCTCTGTCAACCCGCCACGCCCACGGCGGCGGCAGACCGGCCAGCCGTCGGGCCGCGAGCGACGGGCGAGGAGCGGTGCCAGTACATTGGCAGGCTGTTGGGAGAGCAGAAGCGGAGGCGCATGAGCACGAAGGCCTATGTTCCTGACGTAGTCGAAGCGCTCGAGTTCGCGACCGAGGGCACGTCCAGCTACATCCACAGGGCGACGGGACGCGTGGTGACGATCTCGGACGAGGAGATGCGCTCTGCAGAAGACCAGGAGACCGACCTCTCGGACCTTCCGGAGTGGAGGAAGAACGCGGTCACCGAGGCGCTCGAAGTGCTTGCCTCTGAGCAATGGCTGCCATTGCCGAGCAGGTTCGACCTCCACGAGTGGAGGATCATGGACGACTTCGTGCACACGCTTGCGGTCCAGAGCGACCGCGACGAGTTGGCGTATGCGATCCGGGGGAGAGGCGCGTTCCGCAGCTTCAAGGCGACGATCCGACGCCTCGGTCATGAAGATGCCTGGTACGCATACAAGGCCGCGTCCCTCGATCACTTCGTACGGGAGTGGCTCACGGAGAACGGATTCGAACCGGCCGACCAGCGTCAGCAAACAGCGTCAGGGCAGCGCGACGGAGACGAGCATGACCCGTGATCGTGCTCATCAAGCCGATGGTGCCGATCGAGGTGGGCCGATGGCAGATGAGCCGGGCGATGCGTCGAGGCTCGATTGTCAGGCGTCGGAGCTGCCTCTTCGCTGTCCGTGCTGTCTCTGCAAGACGCTGGTCAATCGAGGGGGATTCGAGGTCTGCGCGGTCTGCCTCTGGGAGGACGACGGGCAGGATGAATACGATACGGACGTCGTGCGAGGTGGGCCGAATGGTGCGCTCAGCCTCACTCAGGCACGCGCGAACTACCGTCAACTGGGAGCATGCGATGCACGGTCGCTTGCCCGCGTCCGACCACCAGGGCCCGAGGAAGCTCCTGGCGACGACGCTGGCTGACAGGCCGATGGTGCCGGCCGCTCCCGATCGCCTCTGCCGTCAACCCACCGCACCCATGCGGCGGCAGACTGGCCAGTCGTCATGCCGCGAGGGAGCAATCAACGGAGGCGTGACCGTTGCGACAGCTTTGCCTGGGGTGTAGGACGACCCCATGCACGCCGTCTTCGCGGACCCCAAGACCGACTTCGTCTTCAAGCGGATCTTCGGCGCCGAAGCGCGCAAGCCTCTCCTCATCGCCCTGCTGAACAATCTCCTCGAATTCGAGGGCGACCGCTGCATCGTCGACGTTCAGCACCTCACGGGGGAGCAGCATGTCGACGTCGCCGAGCTGAAGCTCTCCATCGTCGACGTGAAGTGCACCGACGCCACGGGACGTCGCTTCGTCGTCGAGATGCAGGTGCTCAAGGTCGAAGGCTTCGAGAAGCGCGTCGTCTACAACGCCAGCAAGGCGTATGTGATGCAGCTCCGCAACGCAGAAGAGTACCCGACCCTGTGCGACGTCTTCGGGGTGACGATCTGCAACTTCAACCTCTGGACAGACAAGGACGCCCAGGGGCGATTCAAGGTGCCGATGCTCAGCCGTTGGCGAATGCAGGAGCAGCACAGCGGCGAGAAGGGCCTGCCGCAGGTTCAGTATGCCTTTCTGGAGTTGCCCAAGTACGACGCGGGTGAGGCGCCTCGCACCCTCATCGAGAAGTGGGCGTACCTCTTCCGTGAAGCCAAGAATCTCGATGTGGTGCCTTCGTCCTTGTCGGAAGGGCCTTTTCGCGAAGCGCTGGAGGTCTCTCGGACGGCGGGCTTCTCCGCCGACGAATGGGAGGCCTACGAGCGGGCGAAGATGGCCGAGCAGGACGCGCGAGGCGCGCTTGCCATCGAGAGGCAGGAGGGTAGGGCCGAAGGCCGCCTGGAAGGCCGCCTGGAGGGCCGCCTGGAGGGGATCGTGGCAGGCAAGCGAGAGGCGCTGTTGCGCCTTCTCGAGCGCAGAGGCGTCGTGCTCGCGGAGGAAGATCGCGCGAGAGTCGCGGCGTGTGCGGACCCCGCCAACCTCGACCGCTGGTTCGACCAGGCCCTCGAGGCCAGGACTGCGGCCGAGGTGTTCGCGTGACCGTGCCCGACAAGCCGGTGCTGCCTGTCGCCACCGATCATCTCGATTCCGACCCGCCTGGCGCAAAGCGACACCACATCAGCGAGCCGTCGTCCGACGAGCTCCCCTCTCCGCCCTCATCCGCTTCGCCCGCTCGCCGTACCCGACCACTCCTCCGCTCCCCATGACTCCGACGTCGCCAGCCTCTCCGCAGCAGCTCGCCATCGCCCACGTCACCGCCCTCTCGCAGGGCGCTCCCGTCGATGGCTCGCTGCGCGTCACGATCCACTTCCATCCGGACCGCCTGGTGGCGGGACGCCCCATCCTCGCGCTGATGGCCCGAGACGGCTTCTATCGCTCCCAGTTCGAGACGGGGACCAGCAATGGCGCGTTGACGGCGCACCCTGGCGGGAGCCGCTGGCTCTGGGAGAGCCGCATCTTCGGCGGCGCCTACGATCATTCCCCTCCCTCGGAGCGACCGAAGTACGGCGCGTTGAACTTCCGCCGCCGACCCCACGGGGCCTCGGTCCGCTTCGGCTCGGCCCATCTACGGCTCAGGCCCGAGGCCCTGGGCCGGACGACCTTCTGCCACCCCGACAGCTACTACGAGCCGGCGAACTTCGGCGTCGCGGCCCGCGGCTCCGCCCTCCTCGCGCTGGCCGCGACAGCCCCGCCGGAGGACCCGCTGGACGACTATGTCGAGGCTCAGGTCCACGGTCCGGTGGAGCTCGCGAGAGACGTGGAGGCGCTCGTTCTCGATGGCTGTTACCGCGACACGGAGGTCGAGCGAGCGGCTGGGGCGTTGGGATGCCCCGTCGAGTGGCACCCCGGCTTCCGGCTGAGCACGGAGGAGCTGGAGCGCCACCCGGACTACCGCGGGCCGGAGTACGTGGCGCTGGGCCTGGTGCTGGCGCGCGACGGCTGGCTCGACCCCCGGATCATCGGGGACGCTGCCCGCTCGGGCCAGCATGATGAGCAGGCCCTCAAGCGCCTCTGGCACTACGTCGCCCGCTTCGGCGCTGCGCTGATAGGGTGACCGCATGGCCCGACGAGCGACGATCGACCTGGTGATCCCGGTGCCGCGCTCGGATGACCGCTGGGTGCTCGAGGAGGAGGGCACGCCGGAGACGCCGCTCCACGAGCTCATCATCGGGTTGCTGGTGGACGTGCTGCGCACCTGGATCGCTCGCACCCATCGCGACGCCATGGCCGGCTCCAACATCGCGCTGCGCTGGAACCGCGCGAAGCCCAGCGTGGGCGTCGACCCGGACGTGTACCTCGTGGAGCCCGCTCCGCCGCTGCGTGAGCGAGAGACGAGCCTGTGCCTCTGGAAGAAGGGGCACCACGCGCCGCGCGTCGCCGTCGAGGTCGTGAGCGAGGGGACGGCCGACAAGGACTACTCCGACTCGCCCGCCCGCTACGCGGCGGCCACGGTGCGCGAGCTGTGGATCTTCGATCCGCTGCGACTCGGCCCCGCGGAGGTCGTCGAGACGCTGCAGCTCTGGCGACGCGTGGCCGAGGGGCGCTTCGAGCGCGTGTACGCGGGCGACGGTCCGGCCTTCTCGCGCGAGCTTGGCGCCTGGCTCGTGGTCACCGACGACGGCCTGCGCCTGCGCATCGCCGACGACGCCGCCGGGAGCCGCCGGTGGCCCACCGCCGCCGAGGCCGAGCGCGCCGCCCACGAGGTCGAGCGTGCCGCCCGCATCGCCGCCGAGGCCGAGCTCGAACGCCTTCGCGCGACGCTGGCCGCGAGCGCGCCACGGCCTCGCCGCCCCCGCGGCACGTAGTCTCGCGCCACCGAAAACCAGCCCTGGTATTCGCCCCCTCCCTCCCCCGCCGCTACCGCAGCGAGCGCACCACCTCGTCCGTCTTGCGCACCATCTCCCCCGCGTCGCCCTCCGCCCCGTAGCGCACCGCCGCGTACGCCCGGATCGCCGCCGCGCTCTCCTCCCGTAGCCCCGGCGCCAGCACGTCGCTCGATGACACCCTCGCCGCGTAGCACTCCAGCGTCTCGTCTGGCGCCCTCGCCACGCCCCTCGCCGTGAGCGCCGCCGACAGCGCCTCCCAGCACGGCAGCGGGCCCTCCTGCGCCAGCGCCGCCTTCGTCTCCGCGCCCTCGCCCCTCGCCCGCCAGGTGCGCCAGGCCAGCCAGCCCACCAGCAGCACCAGCGCCACCCCCAGCCGCTGCTCGGTCGTGCGCCGCTCGAACCAGTCCTTCGACTGCCCCGCCATCACCGCCAGGCCGTCGCCCAGCGCGGCCCACCAGCGGCTCTCGTGCCCGACGTTCTGGGGGACCTCCGACTCCGGCGTGGCGTCGAGCGTCACCCAGCCCCGAGCGTCATCCCAGGCCTCGACCCAGGCGTGGGCGTTCTTCTCCCGCACCACGAAGTAGTCCCCGATGGGGTTGCGCTCGGCCACCCGATAGCCCCCCACCACCCTCGTCGGAACCCCCGCCGCACGGCCCAGAAGCGCCAGCGACGAGGCGAAGAACTCGCAGTGCCCCTGCGGGTGACGGTCGAGGAAGTCGATCACCGGGTCGGTGCGCGGCGTGCGCTCGAACTGCAACGCGTAGCGGTAGCGGGTGCGGAGCGCGTCGGCGATGCGCTCCACCCGCTCGAAGGGCGTCGTGGCCCCGGCGGAGAAGCGCTCCGCGATCTCCGTCAGCCTCGGTCGTATCGCAGCCGGCACCGAGAGGTCGTCCACGCCCGGCGGCGAAGGAGCCATCGCCACCCGCACCCCAGGCCGAAACCACACCCGCACCGCAGGATCTCCCGGGATCGAGCGCACCACCCCCAGCGGGTCGACCCGCACCGCCCCCTCCTCCGTCGAGAGCCCGGTCGCACCCAGCGGGATCATCACCCAGCCCCGCACTCCCCCCACCCGCTCGACCATCACCGCGTCGCGCTGACGGAGCGGCCCTGTTCCGACCCGAAGGATGGTGTGCGCCGGACCGCGGCTGCTGCGCCACCGTCCCCGATCGTAGCGGTCGTACACGGCCCCGCGCACCCGGTCGACCCCGCGGCCGTACACCCGCAGCACCATCTCCTCGGACTGGAGCATCGAGGTGAGCGCGCCGAGCTCCAGCGCATCGTCGAGCCCGGTCACCGCGGACTCTCCGTAGGCCTGGAGGAAGCGCGTCATCGCCAGCGTGTGTAGCCTCGGCAGGCCCCAGCCCATCAGCAGCGTGAAGGCCAGGGCGCCCGCCCCGATGGCCACGCCCGCCGCCCTCGCGCGCGCCCCGAGCAGCCTCCACGGAGGCCGCGTCGGGTCGTCGTAGCGCATCGCCAGCAGCCCCGCCCCGAGGGTGAGCGCCGCCATCGGGAGGAAGTACCCGTGCGCCCTCACCTGACCGACGGACAGCAGCGTCAGGACGTTGAGCGCGAAGCCCGCCCTCGGCCCCCCTTCGGGACGGGCGAAGGTCAGCCGCACCAGCGAGGCCATCGCCAGCGCCGTCGCCGCGATGCACCACACGCCCCCCAGCGTCTGCCCCTGCGGCGCCGAAGGGACCAGCAGCCCCGCCAGCACGCCCCCAAGCATCGCGCCGAAGACCAGGGTGAGCCGCTGGGCGCTCGGTCCGAGGGCGAAGGCGGGGCCCGCGGCGAGGGTGAGCCCCGCGGCGGCGAGCAGGCAGGCGCCGTGGATGGGCTGCCTCGTCGCCATCACCACCGCCAGGGCCGCGAGCGTGGGAGGCAGCGCATGGACGATGCGGGCCTTCACGCGTGCACCGCCTCGCCGCGCAGCACGGCGTCGTGGGCGAAGAGCGACACGTCCCCGGGCGCCTCGGGACGGGGCTTGCGGGCGTCGTAGACGGCGAGGGTCCTGCTGGCGATGCCGAGCGCACGGAGCCGCGCCCCGAGGCCCTGGTGGGTCTCCGAGGGAGAGACCGTGAGCACGAAGGCGGCGGAGAGCCGGCCCGCGTGAGGGCCCAGCGCGGAGAGCACGGCGTCAGGGTCGAGGGGAGCTCCGGGGTCGACGCAGGCGAGCACGTCGAGGGTGGGGCCGAGGAGGTCGGCGCCCGCGCCGCCGTGGGCGTTGAGCTCGTGGAGCCGGCGACCGACGATCACCAGGTCGACCAGGGTGTCGTCGCGGCCGAGGGTGGCGGCGAGGCCCGCGGCCAGGGAGATCAGCGCGTCGAGGACGGCGGGGTGCGCGGCGCCGGAGGTGTCGGGGTCGACCACGATGGCGACGCGGCGGAAATACTCCTGCTGGTATTCGCGCACTACGGGAAAGCCCGTGCGGGCCCAGCTCCGGGCGTGGAGGTCACGGATCGGGTCGCCCGGCCGGTAGGGTCGCACCCCGCGGAGGTCGAAGGACTCGCCGGTGCTGGTGACCCGAGGCACCCCGCCGGGCTGGTGGCGGGCGAGCGTCGGGGTGCGGAGGCTGGCGATGCGGGCGACCGGAGGGACCACCACGAAGCGGCAGCCGGAGCTGTAGACCGAAGGCCCCTCGCAGAGCCCGAAGGGGACCAGGGCGCTGACGCGGAAGGTGTCGAGGTGGTGCTCCCCGCGGGAGCGGAAGCGGGCGTGGCAGGTGACCGTCTCCTGCGCCCCGGGAGGGAGGCGGGCGATGACCGGGGGCTCGCGGGTCCAGGCGCCGTCCCAGGGGAGGAAGGGGCCGTCGACGCGCAGGCTGGTGCGGGTGCGCTCGCCGGTGTTGTGGACCGTGATCGCGAAGGCCACCTCCTCGCCGACCGCCACCCTCGGAGGAACCTTCACGGTCAGCACCACCCCGTCGACCCGGACGAAGACGCTCGCGGCGAGGGAGCAGCCGAGGGTTCCGACCAGGGCGGCCCACACGAGGTGGGCGTCGGAGCGGTCGACGTCGAGGCTGATCACCGTGCCCAGGAGGGCGAGGCCCGCGGTGAGCTGCCCCTCGGGGGTGAAGCGCTCGTAGAGCCGGAAGAGGGGCAGGAGCACCCGGCCCGTGCGAGAGCGTCGGAGGCGCTCGCGGTCCTCTGCGCGGCTCGGGATGAGCACGTGGTTGAGCCGCTCGAAGTCGAGGTCGGCCACCGCGTCGAGGGCCAGTCGGCGCTTCGGCTTCACACCGGGACCTCTACCCCCTTCACGATGGCGGCGATGAGTCGCTCCGGGGAGGTTCCGCCGTAGCGCGACTGGGGGGTGAGCATCACCCGGTGGGCGAGCACCGGCGCGGCGAGGGCCTGCACGTCGTCGGGCGTGACGTGGTCCCGGCCCGCGATGAGCGCCCTCGCCTGGCAGGCGCGGAAGAACGACAGCGCTCCTCGGGGAGAGGCCCCGAGCGCGAGGTCGGCGTGGTCCCGGGTGGCGGTCACCACCCGCAAGAGGTAGCGGGCGACGGGCTCGCGGACGAGCACCTCGTGCACGGCGGCCTGGAGCGCGATGAGCGCGTCACCGTCGGCCACCGGGCGCAGGTCGTCGAGGGGGTCTCGGCGCTGCCGGGCGTAGAGCATCGCGATCTCGTGGTCGGCCGAGGGATAGCCCACGGAGAGCCGGAGCATGAAGCGATCGAGCTGGGCGTCGGGGAGGGGAAAGGTGCCCTGCGACTCGATGGGGTTCTGCGTGGCGAGCACGAAGAAGGGCTGAGGCAGCCGGTGGGTGGTGCCGTCGATGGTGGCGCTGCCCTCGTTCATCGCCTCGAGGAGCGCGCTCTGGGTGCGGGGCGACGCGCGGTTGATCTCGTCGGCGAGCAGCACGTGCGTGAAGATCGGGCCGCGGTGGAAGCGGAAGGTGCCATCGCGGGGGTCGAGCACCTGCGCGCCGAGGATGTCGGAGGGCAGCAGGTCGGGGGTGAACTGCACCCGGGTGCAGGTGACGTTGAAGCAGCGGGCGAGGGCGCGCGCGAGGGTGGTCTTGCCGACGCCGGGGACGTCCTCGATGAGCACGTGCCCGCCAGAGAGCACGCCGACCAGGAGCAGCTCGATCGCCTCCGGCCGGCCGGAGAGCACCGAGGCGAGGCGTTCGCGCAGGACCGCGACGGTGCTGCGCAGGGCGGAGACTTCAGGGGTGGCGCTCATGAACGGCCCTCACGGTAGCATCGCTCGAGCACTGCACCCCTCATGGGTAGCGCCACCATCGGCGTCGAGTTGCATCGGACGCGCAGTGCACCCGTCATAGGCAGCGCCACCATCGGCGTCGAGCTGCCGGACCGGGGTTTGGCGTTCGCCTGCACCCCTGGCTAACGAAAGCGGGCGCCCGCTGCGCGGGCTGTCGAACAGGGATGCCACCGCACCTTCCCGAACGGCGCTCGTGGGCCTTGGATTCCTTCCGGGAGGTCGATCGGACTCCAGTCCGACAGCCCGCGCAGCGGGCGCCCGCTTTCGTTAGCCAGGGGTGCAGGCGAACGCCAAACCCCGGTTCGTAGGATTGAGGGTCTGCAGCGTTCTCTCGTGTCACACACGTGTCCCGACCCGCGTCGTCCTCGTCCACAATGCGCCCCATGCGCGTCGCCCTCGCCCAGCTCAACCCCCGCGTCGGCGACCTCGCCCGCAACGCCGCCCTGGTCGTCGAGGCCCTGCGCGCGGCCCACGCCCAGGGCGCCGCGCACGTCGTCACCCCCGAGCTCGTGCTCACCGGAGCGCCTCCGCGAGACCTCCTCCTCGACGACCGCTTCGTCGACGACGCCCTCGCGGCGATCGGTACGGTGGCCGAACGATCGCCCCCAGGCCTCACCGCCTACGTCGGAACCATCGCCCGCGCCCCCTCGCGCACCCCAGGACACCCGGGGCTCTACAACGCGCTCGCGGTGATCCGCGACGGGCGCGTCGTCGACACCGTCCACAAGCAGCTGCTGCCCGCCTACGACGTCTTCCATGAGCCGCGGTGGTTCGTCCCCGGCGGGGGAGGCACCCTCGTGCGCGACGGCCTCGGCCCGCTCCTCTGCGAGGACCTCTGGGACGACGGGTACCCCACCCACCCCGGCGCGGCGCTGGTGGCCTCCGGGGCCCGGGTGCTCGCCTGCGCGGCGGCGTCGCCCTTCCGCTGGGACGCGTACCCGCAGCGCGTGGCCCACGCGGCGAGGCAGGGCGTCCCGGTCGCGTACGTGAACCTCGTCGGCGGTCAGGACGAGCTCGTCTTCGACGGGGGCAGCTTCGTCACCGACGCGCGTGGTCGGGTGATTCATCGCCTGCCCTTCTTCGAGGAGGCCGTGGAGAGCTTCGAGCTCGACGCGCTCGACGGCGACGAGGCGCCCGCGCCGCCGTCCCGCGAGGAGCTCGGCTTCGGCGCCCTGGTGCTGGGCCTGCGCGACTTCGCCAGGAAGAACGGCGTGCGCCGCGCGGTGCTGGGCCTCTCCGGCGGCGTCGACTCGGCGCTGGTCGCCTGCATCGCGAAGGAGGCCCTCGGAGGCGACAACGTCCTCGGGGTGGCGATGCCGACGCGGTACAACGATCCGCGCTCGACGAGCTGCGCGCGGGAGCTCGGGGAGGCGCTCGGCATACAGGTGGAGGTATTCCCCGTGGAGGCGATGGCGAGCTCGACCTCGGAGGCGCTGGGGCCGTGGCTCGACTCGCTGGGCGCCGCGAGGGCGGGCGACACCTCGCACGAGAACATCCAGGCCAGGGTGCGGGCCATGGTGTTGCTCGCGGCGGTCAACCGAACGGGGGGCGTGCTGCTCAACACCAGCAACAAGACCGAGCTCTCGCTGGGCTACGGGACCCTGCACGGCGACCTCGCGGGCACCCTCTCGGTGATCGGCGACCTCACCAAGCCCGAGGTCTATGCGCTCGCCCGCTGGTACGACGCGGCCCACGGGGTGATCCCGGCCTTCGTGATGGAGCGGCCGCCGAGCGCGGAGCTGCGGGAGCACCAGGTGGACCCCTTCGACTACCCGGTGGTGGCCCCGAGGGTGGAGTCGCTGGTGCAGGGCGCTCCCCTCGCGGACTGGGACCCGGCCGACCGGGCGGCCACCGAGCGCACGATGCGCGCGGCGGAGCACAAGCGCTGGCAGGGGGGCGTGGTGCTGAAGGTGAGCGAGCGGTCCTTCGGGACGGGGCGGATGATGCCCATCACTCGGGTGCGATGAGTGCGCGCTACGCCCGCTCGATGCGCACGGTGGCGGGCTCCTCGGACTCGGCCTCGCTCCTCGGGCGCACCGTGCGGGGATCGCTCTCCGGGAGCCCGTCGAGGTGTAGCGCCGAGAGCGCGTCGATGAAGTCCTCGGCGCGCTGGTAGCGGGCGTCGGCGCTCCTCGCCATCGCCTTCATCACCACGTCGACCAGCGCCTCGGGCAGCGACGGGACCCTCGAGCGCAGCGGCACCGGCGCGCCGCTGCACGCCTTCATCAGCACCTCGGGGATGGTGGTCCCCTCGAAGGGCAGGGCCCCGCTCAGCATCTGGTAGAGCATCACCGCGGTGCCGTAGAGGTCGACGCGGTGGTCGATCTGCGCCGGGGTGAAGACCTGCTCCGGGGACATGTAGTAGGGCGTGCCGAGGGTGGTCCCGGCGGGCGTGAGCGGCGAGCTCCGCTGCTCGAAGAGCAGCTTGCTGGTGCCGAAATCCAGCACCACCGCCTGCTCCCCTCCCCCCTCCATCCTCCGCAGGAACACATTCCCCGGCTTCATGTCCCGGTGCACCACGCCGTGCGCGTGGGCGACCCGCAGTCCCTCCAGCACCTCCATCGTCAGCGCCACCGCCCTCGCCGGGGAGAGCACCCGCTCCGCCTCCAGCGCCGCCTGGAGCCCTCGGCCCTCCAGCAGCTCCATCACCAGGTAGGCCGTACCGTCGGGGGCGATGCTGCACTCCCAGGTCTGCACCAGGTGGGGGGAGCGCATCGCGCTTGCGGCGTTGGCCTCGCGCACGAAGCGCTCCAGCGCGTCGTCGCGGTCGGGCAGCTCGGGCTTGAGCAGCTTGATCGCCACAGCCTCGCCGCCCGGCTGATGGCGGGCGCGGTAGACCGTTCCCATGCCCCCGCCGCCGAGGAGACGCTCGATCTCGTAGCGGCCGATGCTCGCGCCGCAAGGGCCGTCGCGGGTCGACGTGCCGAGCGCGGGACAGGAGGAAACGTCCGCCGGGTGCTCCGCCCCGCACGCTCTGCAGTACGCCATCGCGACGGCAGTATACGCTCCGGCGGCCGCTGCCCGAACGCCACGATGAACCCCACCGCCATCCCGCTCCGTGCCCAGCTCCTGCGCGTCCGGCTGCCCAGCGGGCGCGCGCTGCTGATCCCCGTCGCCGACCCGAGGCACGCGCTCGTCCACGAGGACGCCGACGCCCTCCTCGAGGCGCAGCTCTTCCTCTCCGAGTGGCTCCGCACGCAGCCCCCCACAGTGGTCGCCCGCTTCGTCGCCAACCCCGACGCCCGCGTCGAGCTCGTCCCCGTCGCCCTCACCCGCGAGGACCTCCCCCGCCGCTTCCGCGACCCCGTCACCGCCGGCGTCACCTGCGTGGTGCTCCCCGACGGCGCCCGCTCCTGGGTGCTCGTCGCCCCGCTCGGGACCGTCGTCCACGTGGCCCCCGGCGAGTCCGTCGCAGAGACCGTCGGCGCCGAGGTCGCGCTCCTCGTCGACGCCTGGGAGCTCTCCCCCGCCCGACGCCTCGAGCTCTTCCCCTACGCCGACAGCGAGCTCGTCCACGTCGACCTCCTCGTCGAGCGCAGGCAGGGCGCCGGCGCACCCGGCGAGCGTGCCGGTGACCTCGCCCGCGCGGAGGAGAAGACCGCCGCCCTCGAGGCGCTGCGCTCCGTCGCCACCGCCCTCCACGACCAGGACGCGCCCGTCTCTCTCTCCCACCGCGACGACGCCCTGCGGATGCTCTCGGCCCTGCTCGACGGGGCGCAGCGGCAGTCGGTGCTGCTCACCGGCCCGTCGCTCGTCGGCAAGTCGGTGCTGCTCCGCGCCTGGATCGCGCAGCGCAAGGCCGAGGGGCGAGCGCCGCTGGTCTTCCTGACGAGCGGGGCGCAGCTGCTCGCGGGGATGAGCGGGCTCGGGCAGTGGGAGGAGCGGCTGCGCAAGCTCCTCGACGCCGCCGAGCTCCTCGACGCGGTGCTGGTCTTCGACAACCTCGGCGAGCTGCTCACCGACCGCCCCACCGGCGGCGTCAACCTCCCGGCCGCCCTTCGCCCCGCGCTCGAAGAGGGCAGGGTGCGCCTCGTGGGAGAGCTGCGCGACGAGCTCGTCGACGCCGCCGAGCGCCACCACGGCGGCTTCCTCGGCAACTTCACCCGGGTGCGCCTCGACGCCCTCAGCGCCCCGCAGACCCTCGACGCGCTGCGCGAGGGCATCACCCTCGACGCGCGCGCTCGCCCTGACCGGGCGGCGCTCACCCCCGAAGGGGCCGAGACCCTCGTCGAGCTCGCGACCCGCTACATGGCCTACGACGCCTTCCCGGGGAAGGCCTTCCGGCTGCTCGACGAGCTGCGCGCGGTGGTCGAGAGCGACCGCGACCTCAGCCGCGCCGACGCCCCGACCATGGACCGAGAGCTGGTGCAGCGGGCCTTCAGCCGGCAGAGCGGGATACCGCCGTTCATCCTGAGGGACGACCTGGCCATGGGCGTCGAGGAGGTCACCGCGACGCTGCAGCGCAGGCTCGTGGGGCAGCTCGCGGCGGTGCGCGCCGTGGCGCAGACCCTCGGGGTGGTGAAGGCCGGGATGCAGCGAGGAGGGCGGCCGCTGGCGTGCCTGCTCTTCGTGGGCCCGACGGGGGTGGGCAAGACCGAGCTCGCCCGCGCCGCGGCGCACCTGCTCTACGGCAGCGACGAGCGGATGATCCGCTTCGACATGAGCGAGTACACCGACCTCGAGGCGGCCGACCGGCTCATCCGGGGCACCCACGGCGCCGAGGGGCTGCTCACCCGCCGCATCCGCGAGCAGCCCTTCGGGGTGCTGCTGCTCGACGAGGTGGAGAAGGCCCACCCCGCGGTCTTCGACCTGCTGCTCCAGGTGCTCGGCGAGGGGCGGCTCACCGACGGCCGGGGGCGCACCGCGTACTTCCACAACGCCATCATCGTGATGACCAGCAACCTCGGCGCGACGGGGCTGCGCGACCCGGTGGGCATCGCCGCGGCCCCCATGGACCTCGCGGCGCACTACCTCCGCGCCGTAGAGCGCAGCTTCCGCCCCGAGTTCATCAACCGCCTCGACCGGGTGGTGCCCTTCGACGCGCTCGGCCCCGCGGAGGTGCGCGCGGTCGCGGCGATGGCCGTCGCGAAGCTGGGAGTCCGTCGGGGATTGCGAGGCAGCGAGGCGACGCTCTCGGTCACCGACCGGGCGCTCGACCACCTCGCGGCCCAGGGTTACTCCCACCGGTATGGCGCCCGCGCCATGCGACGCCACCTCGAGGACCACCTCGTGGCCCCGCTCTCCCGCGTCCTCGACGACCGGCTCGACCCGGGCGCCGCGCTCTCGGCGGTGCGGGTGTCGCTGCCCGACGAGGCCCCGGAGACGAGGGCGCCCGGCCAGCGCACCGAGGAGACCGTCGACGGGCTGCGCTTCGAGCTCTGGAGCGCGGCGCGGAGGCTGAGGGCCGAGATGTCCGAGCTGCAGGAGGCCCTCGCGGCGCATCGCCGCTGGGTCGACGCGGCGATGCAGCTGCCTCGCGTCGACGCGATTCGCAGCCAGATCGAGCACCTGCGGGCGCAGCTCTCGTACCGGTCGAGCGCCGCCGGGGCGGCGAGCGCGCGCGGCGAGGTGGCCGCGCTGCAGCGGGAGCACCACCGGCTCGACGCCCACTGGACGGCGCTCACCACCCTGCAGCGCGAGCTGTGGACCCTGGAGGAGCTGGCGCTCGACTCCGCGGTCGACCGCGATGGGGCCAAGGCGCTGAGGGACGACGCCCTGGCGGTGAGGGAGCGCTACGAGGCCGCGCTGGCCTGGGCGATCCTGTCGTCGGTCACGGGGCGCAACGCGGCGGTGCTGCTGGTCTCGGAGATCGACGACACCCGAGGGGCCGAGCGCTGGCTCGCGGCCCTCGACGAGCTGGCGACGGCGCGGCGCTGGACCGTCGGCGCCCACCTCCAGGGGATGGTCGCGCAGCGGGAGGACGAGTGGCCCGCCGACCGCCGGTGGGGCCCGCCGAGGAGGCTGCGCACCGTGCTCGACCTGCTGCGCGACGAGGGCGAGCGCGACGCCCGGAGCGTGCTGCTGCTGGTCGAGGGCGTGGACGCCGGGGTGCTGCTGGCCCTGGAGGCGGGCGTGCACCTCTGGCGCGAGGGCAGCGGGCGATCGGCGATCGAGCTGCGGCTGCTCACCCGCTCGGACGCCATCGACGAGAAGCAGTGGTCCCACCCCTCGCTCGTCCCCCCGAAGCCCACGGAGTTCGAGGCGCACCAGAAGCGCTCCCCCGCCCGGCTGGTGCTCGCCGGGGAGCGGGTGATGGTTCCGGGAGGCCGCAGCGTGGCGCTGGAGGGCAGGCACCCGCTGGCGATCATCGAGCGGGTGGCCTGCCAGCACCTCGTGGCGCTGGAGCTCGACGAGGGCGCTCCCCCCCTGGAAGAGCTGATGGAGGGCCCGCTCGACGGCGCGGAGTGACGCGCCCCGAAGGTGCGCCCTGCGGTGCGCTGGTGGAGGTGGACGGCGAGCCTGATCGAGCCGGAGCCGATGGGCGGATGAGGCGTCCAACACGGCTTCGCGGGTCACAGACTCTGTGAACCCGGTCACAGACTCTGTGACTGCGCGGGCGCCCGCTCAGCCGCCCTGCAGGTGCCGCGCGAAGAACGCCGTCACCCGCTGCCACGCGTCGTCCGCCGCGGCCGCGCGGTAGCTCTGCCCGCTCGGGTTCGCGAACGCGTGGCCCGCGCCCGGGTACACCTGCACGGTGACGTCCTTGTGGAGCTCGCGCAGGGCGGTCTCCATCTCCCGCACGCCCGCCACCGGGATGCCCTGATCGTCTTCACCGAAGAGCCCGAGCAGCGGCGCGTCGAGCGCCCCGAGCAGCGCGCGGTCGGTCACCGGACGGCCGTAGTACATCACCGCCGCGTCGATGCGCGCCGGCTCGCGCAGCGCCGTCTGCAGCGACCACCCGCCGCCGAAGCACCAGCCCACCACACCCAGCCGCGGGGCGCCGTGCGCGTCCTGGAGAAACGCCGTCGCCGCGCGCAGGTTCGCCGCCAGCCGGTCGGGCGCGGTCATCGCCTCCCCCATGAGCGCGCGGGCCTCTTCGGGCGTGGCGGCGGTGCGGCCGTAGAGGTCCACCGCGAGGGCCTGGTAGCCCTCCCCCGCGAGGCGGCGGGTCATCATCCGCACGTTGTCGTTGAGCCCCCACCACTCGTGGATCACCACGATCCCAGGCAGCCGCTGCCCCGCCGCGACGTGCGCGGGGCGCGCGAGGTAGCCCCGCACGGGCTGTCCCTCGACGGTGGCGTAGGTGACCCCCTCGGCGGTGACCGCCTGCCGCGGCGCCTGCTCGGAGGCGTTGGGCGCGGGGGTCTCGTGCGCGTGCTCGCGGGCCATCGCGGCGAGGTGCGCCCGGTCGTCCGCCGCGGGCCGCGCGGAGTGCGCGGCGCACGCGGAGAGCAGCGCCACGAGGGCGACGACGGAGCGCGAGACCGTGGGGTGACTCATGGACGGCGGTTGTATCCGCGCGCGCCCACGCTCACCAGCGCCCACATCCGCCAGCCGCACCCGAGCGCTTCACACCGGCAGGGGCGACTGTTGTATCTTCGCGCCGGGCCCACAACCACATTCCCCGTCTTCTCCAGCTCAGGAGGGTGAGTTGCCCATTCCTACGTTGCCCCAGGACGACGCGTTCCCGACGATTCGCAAGCAGCTCCTCGCGCTGCGCCGCGACGAGCGCCGCTACGACTACTCCTCCCCAATCGGCGTCGCCTGCCTCGCCGAACTCCAGCTCACCGACAAGCCAGGCCCCGACTACCTGCTGAAGATCGCCGAGTCCAACGGCGCGGTCTCGCACCACCACGTCGGGCAGCGCGTGGTCTCCTACCGCGACTCGCAGCCCGCTGCGCCCGTGCGGGTCGGCCTCTACGCCGCCATGAGCGCCGTCGAGGCCGCGCGCTCGTTCTGGGACGCCACCACCACCGCCGCCGCGAACACCGCGCGCCGGCCCGCCGCCTCCCTCGACGAGTACGCCGACTTCACCGACGGCCTCGAGCCCGTCCCCCTGGCGCAGCGCCTCCGCGAGCGCCCCTCCGAGCGGGACGCCCTCTTCGGCTGGCAGCGCCTCGGCGGCCCCAACCCCTTCGCCCTCTCCCGGCTCCGCGACGACCGCCTGCCCGACCACTTCCCCGTCCGAGAGGAGCACTTCCGCCGCGCCCTCTCCGCGCTCTGCCCCGACGGCTCACCGGGCGACTCGCTCTCCCGCGCCCTCTCCGAGGGGCGGCTCTTCCTCTCCGACTGCGCCCCCCTCGACGGCGTCGCCACCACCCAGAACCAGGGCCGACAGAAGTACACCGCCGCCGCCATGGGGCTCTTCGTCCGGCCGCTCGACCGCTCCTCGGCGCTCTTGCCGGTGGCGATCCAGTGCGGCCAGGCGCCCTCCGCCGCGACGCCCCTCTTCACGCCCGCCGACGGCTGGCGCTGGCGCCTGGCGCAGTGCTTCCTCTCGCTGGGCGAAGGGAGCATCCACGAGGCCGCCGAGCACCTCGGGCTCACGCACCTCCTCGTCGAGGCCTTCGCCGTCTCCGCGCGGCGCAACCTCGCCTCCGCGCACCCGCTCACGGCCCTGCTCGAACCCCATTTCGAGCACACCCACTTCATCAACTACACCGCGCGCCACAGCCTCATCGCCGACGGCGGAACCCTCGACCAGCTCATGCCGCAGCCCATCGCCGCGACCCGCGCGCTGGTCGCCTCGGCGCTCTCGACCTTCGACGTGGGCGCCGGGGACCCCCGCTCCAGGCTGCGCGCCCGCGGCCTGCTCGACGCCGACGCGCTGCCGCAGTGCCCCTACCGCGAGGACGCCCTCCCCCACTGGGACTCGCTGCTCCAGTGGGTCGGCGATTACCTGCGATTGTATTACCGCGACGACGCGGCGGTCTCCGCCGACGCCGAGCTGCAGTCCTTCGTGGCCGAGCTCTCGGCGCAGGACGGTGGTCGCCTCCGCGGCGTCCCGGAGGTGCGCTCTGTCGACGCGCTCTCCTCGCTGGTCACCCTGGTGATCTTCACCGCCTCGGTGCAGCACGCCGCCGTCAACTTCCCGCAGTACCCCTTCATGGGCTACGTGCCGGGCATCCCCGCGGGCCTCTACGCGCCCCCCCCGACGCTCGCCACCCCCGACGCCGAGGCCTCGCTCCTGGCCGCCCTCCCTGAGTCCGACCTCACGGTGCTCCAGGCCTACACGGTCTATCAGCTCTCGGCGATCCGGCTGAAGCCCCTCGGGGGCTACGCGCCCTTCGCCGACCCGAGGGTGTCCGACCCCCTGGCCGCGCTGCGGGCCCGGCTCTCCTCGCTGGAGTCCGCCATCGGCGATCGCGAGGCCTCCCGCCCGCTGCCCTATCCCTACCTCCTCCCCTCGCTCGTCCCCGCCTCGATCATCATCTGAGCCGACCGCGCACCCGGAGCCACCTCGATGAACCTCTCCCTTCCCCACGACGACGCCGCCCCCGAGGCCCGCCGCGCCGCGCTCGCCGCCGACCGCGAGGTGTGGCGCTTCGACCCGACGCAGCGCGGCCTCCCCCTCGCGGCGAAGGTCGACTCCGAGAGCTACTCCAAGCCCTTCGGCCTGCGCTACGTCGAGACCCGCACCATGCTCGCGACCACCCGCGCCGCGGCCCGGCTCGACCCCCGGCTCGCCAGCGAGCGCCAGGCCGCCGAGGCGCTCTCCCGCGAGACCTCGACGCCGCCCCTCAAGGAGGGCGGGGTCACCCTCGCGGGGATGGTCTCCGTGCGCTCGATCGATCACTACGACGCGCTCTTCGACACCCTCCCCTCGCCGGCCACCCGCCCGTGGGCCCAGGACGACGGGTTCTTCGCCTGGCAGCGCCTCGCGGGCTGCAACGCCACGCTCATCCGTCAGCAGCGCGAGGCCGACCCCCGCTTCCCGGTCACCGACGCGCACCTCCTGGCAGCCGTCGGGGGCGGTGACTCCATCGACCGGGCGCGCGCCGAGGGGAGGCTCTTCGGGCTCGACCTCAGCCCCCTTCACGGGCTCCCTCAGGGCAGCACGCAGGGCCGCCCCCGCTACTCCAGCGGCGTGCTCGCCCTCTTCGTCCGCGCCCTCGACGGGAGCTTCCGCCCGGTGGCCATCCAGGGCTCTCCGGTCGCGGGCTCCGCCATCGTCACCCCCGCCGACGGAGAGCGTTGGCGCCACGCGAAGCTCGACGTGCAGGTGGCCGACAGCATCTGGGCCGGGGCCGTGATGCACCTGGGCTTCCACTCGCTCTCCGCGGCCTTCCAGGTCTGCGCGGCGCGCGAGCTCGCGCCCGGCCACCCGCTGCGGCGGCTGCTCTGGCCCCACTTCGAGATGACCACCCCCGCCAACGAGACCATGAAGGACGCGGTCATCGGCCCGGGCGGCTACTTCGACGAGCTCATGGCCCCGACGCGCGAGGCCGCCGTCGAGCTCGCGGTGAAGGGCCTCCGAGGGCGCCCCCTCGCCGACAGGTCCCCGTGGCGAGACCTCGCGCTGCGCGGGACCGACGGCCTCGCCTCGCTGCCCGAGTACCCCTACCGCGACGACGGGCTGCCCGTGGCGTGGGCCCTGCGCCGCTGGGTCTCGGCCTACCTCCGGCTCTGGTACCGCGACGACGCCGACCTCGGGAGAGACACCGAGCTCGTCGCCTGGCACCGGGCCCTGAGCGCCCCCGACGCCCCGGGCCTGACGGGCGTCCCCTCCATCGGTCGCATCGACGACCTGGTCGACCTGGTGAGCACCTTCCTCTTCGAGATCACCGCGGGGCACGCGGTGGTCAACTACGCGGGCTACGACTACTTCGGCTGGCCGGAGACCTTCCCCACCGCGCGCTGGGCCCCTTCGCCCGGCGCCGACGCCGCGCTCACCGAGGAGGACTACCTCCGCGCCCTCTCCCCCGTCGGGGTCGCCGACCGGATGCTCGACCTCACGCTCCCGCAGCGGCAGCTACGGATGAACACCCTGGGCGCCTACCCCGACGGGTGGTTCGGCGACCCGAGGGTCGAGCCCCCATTGGCCGCGCTGCGCGCCGAGCTCGCAGCCATCGACGCCGCCACCGCGGCCCGAGACGCCGCCCGCCGCTGGAACTTCCCCTACCTGCGCCCCTCCCGCCTCGCGCAGTCGATCCACGTCTGAAGCAACGCCCGAGAGGAGAGCGCCATCACCGTGTACGAGCACGCCGAAGTCCTGCACGAAGGGCCGCACAACCGGGTCACGCGCGCATGGCGCCTCGCCGACCGGCTGCCGGTGGTGATCAAGCAGCTCCGGGGCGCCTGGCCCGGGCCCCGCGAGCTCGCGCGCTTCCGACGCGAGTACGACATGCTCGCCTCCCTCGACGGAGCGGGCGCTCCGAGGCCCATCGCCTTCGAGCTCCATGACGGCGTCGCGCAGATCGTGATGGAGCAGCTCCCTGGCGTCTCCCTCGAGGCCCTGATCTCCTCCGGGCGCCTCCGGGTGGAGGACTCCCTCCCCCTCGCGCTGCGCATCGCCGAGGCGGTCGAGCTCGCCCACTCGAGGGACATCCACCACCGGGACATCAACCCCTCCAACCTCCTGGTCGACCTCGCCTCCCGCTCGGTCTGGCTCATCGACTTCGGCCTCTCCTCGCGGGTGACCCACGGCGTCGCGGGCCCCCGGCCCCTCTCCTCGCTGGAGGGCACCCCCGCCTACCTCGCGCCCGAGCAGACCGGCCGGATGAACCGCGCCGTCGACGCCCGCGCCGACCTCTACGCCCTCGGCGCCACCCTCTACGCCCTCTTCTCCGGCCGCGCCCCCTTCGTGTGCGCCGACCTGCTGGAGTACGTCCACGCGCACCTCGCCCGCGAGCCCGTTGCCCTCTCCGCCGAGGCCCCGGAGCTCCCTCCGGCGGCCGCGGAGATCGTGATGACCCTGCTGCGCAAGCGCCCCGAGGAGCGCTACCAGAGCGCCGCGGGCGTGGTGCTCGACCTGCGCCGCTGCCTCGACGCGCTCGGCCGCACCCCCTCCGCCGAGCCCGTCTCCCTCGCCGGCCGCGGGCTCTCGTCTCGCCCCGAGTTTCCTCAGGACCTCCACGGCCGCGAGGACGAGCTCGCCCGCCTCACCGAGGTCTTCGAGGAGGTGGTGCACGGCGCCCGGGGCGTCGCCCTGGTCTCCGGCGAGCCCGGCATCGGCAAGACCTCGCTGGTGTTCGAGCTCCACCGGCCGGCCACCGTGGCGGGCGCCCGGGTGCTCCAGGGGAAGTTCGACCAGTACACCCGGGATGTTCCCTTCGCGGCGCTGGCGCAGGCGCTCGATGGCTTCTTCACCGACGCGCTCTCCGAGACCCACGACGCCGTCGACGCCTGGCGCTCGCGGCTGCTCTCCGCGGTGGGTCCCAACGGCAGGGTGCTCACCGACCTGGTCCCCGGCGCCGGGGCGCTGCTGGGCCCGCAGCCGCCGGTGGAGGAGCTCGGCCCCACCGAGGCCGAGCAGCGCCTCCAGGAGACCTTCCGCCGGGTGATCGGCGCCGTCGCGGGCCGAGGCCACGCGGTGGTGCTCTTCCTCGACGACCTCCACTGGGCCGACCTCCCCTCGCTGCGCCTCCTGGAGACCCTCTTCCGCGACCCCTCGCTCGGCCACCTGCTGCTCATCGGCGCCTGGCGCGACACCGAGATCGACGCCTCGCACGCCCTCGCCCCCACCCTCGACGCCCTGCGCGCCAGCGGGGCCCTGGTCGAGGCGCTGCACCTCGGCCCGCTGCGGCTCTCGGACTGCGAGCGCATCCTCGGCCACGCGCTTCACGTCGACCCCGCCGAGACGCGTGAGCTCGCGGCGGCGCTGCACGCCAAGACCGGCGGCAACCCCTTCTTCCTCCGTCGCCTCGTCGAGGAGCTCGGCGACACCGGCGCGCTTCGCTTCGACCGGGAGTCCCTCGCGTGGCGCTGGGACCTCGCGGCCCTGAGGGAGCGCGCGATCACCGACAACGTGGTGACCTTCCTCCGCCAGGACCTCGGCCGCCTCTCCGGCGACGCGCGCCGCTGCCTCTCCGCCGCCGCGTGGATCGGCTCGCGCTTCGACCTGAGCCTCCTCGGCGAGGTCACGGGCCTGCCCCCGGCCGACCTGCTCTCGGCCCTCCGAGGGGCCATCGAGCGGCGCTTCGTGGTGCCCCTCGACGACGACTACTGGGACGCCGCCGCCGCGCTGGGGCGCAACTTCGGCTTCGCCTTCGTGCACGACCGCATCCAGCAGGCCGCCAGCGAGCTCGTCTCCACGCCGGAGACCGCCCGCACCCGGCTGGCGCTCGCCCGCGCCATGCTGCACCGCCTGGGCTCGGTGGTGGCCGAGCCCGAGCTCTTCCGCATCGCCGAGCACTACAACGCCGCCATCGAGCTGGTCGACGACCCGGAGGAGGCCCTGGCCGTCGTCGAGGTCGACATCGAGGCCGGCCGGCGCGCCATGCAGAGCGCCGCCTACGCCCCGGCCCACCGCCTGCTCGAGGCCGCCGTGACCCTCGCAGGGGACGGCCTCTGGGAGCGCGACCCGGCGAAGGCCCGCTCGCTCTGGCTGCTCTCGGCGCGCGCGGCCTGGCTGGTGGGCGACCTCGCGCTCATGCGCGCCCGGGTCGACGAGCTGCGCGCGAGGCCCGGCAGCGCGGTCGAGGGCCTCGACGCCGAGTGGGTGCTGATCCAGTCGCAGATCGCCCGTGGAGAGCTGCACGAGGGCATCACCGCGGCGCTCCGTGCGCTGGAGGGCGTCGGGGTCTCGCTGCCCCGGCACCCCACCATCGAGCAGGTGCGCGCGGGCATCGGCGCGGCGCTCGGGGCCATCGGGTCGCGCAGCACCGACGAGCTCGCGGCGCTGCCCCTCTGCGACGACGCCGTGGAGGAGGCCGCCCGGCGGATGATGGTGGGCATCTCGTCGGCGAGCTACGTCGTGACGCCCAACCTGCTGCCGCTGCTCAGCGTGGAGCTGGTGATCCGCACGGTGGCGCGGGGCGTGTCGAAGGAGTCGAGCTACGGCTTCGGGGTCTTCGCGCTCAGCCTCTGCGCGGGCTGGCACCTTGGGCTGGGCTACGAGTACGGGCGCCTCGCGTTCAGGCTGCTCGACCGCCTCCCCGACGCGGCCTCCGGCGGTCGCACCCGCCACGTCGTCAACCACTTCGTCCGCTCGTGGACCGAACCCCTCCGGGACATCTACCGGGAGACCCCCGACCTCGCCCGGGCGCTCATGGACGTCGGCGACCTGGAGTACGCCGCCTGGGTGCTCGAGGCCCAGGCCGTCTACGGCTACGCCTCGGGCGTCTCCCTCGACGCCCAGTCCGCCGCCCTCGAGCGCGCGGTCGCCCTGATGCGCCAGCACAAGCTCCACGCCGCGCACGAGGCGACGATCCAGTTCGTTCAGCTGGTGCGCTGCCTTCGGGGCGAGGCCGACGACCCGTCGCGCCTCGTGGGAGCCGACTACGACGAGGCCGTGGCGCTCGCCTCCTACCGCGCGAGCGGCTACCGCGCCGGGGCGCTGGTGCTCGCGGTGTGCATGCTCTCCGCGCGGCTGATCTTCCGCGACTACGTCGGCGCCGAGGAGGCCGCGAGGCTGGCCTTCGAGTTTCGCGACGGGGCGCTGGCGATCGTCTACCAGTGCTCGATGCGGGTGCAGGCCGCGCTGGCGGTGCTCTCCTGCCTCGACGGCCTCGCCCCGGAGAACAGGGCGGCCCGCATCGCCGAGGCGCGAGGCTGGCGCGCGGAGGTGGCCGCCGCGGCGGAGCGATCGGGGCACAACGCCGCCCACCAGCTCGCGCTGCTCGACGCCGAGCTCGCCCGCGCGGACGGGGACGTCGGGGCCGCCATCGAGCGCTACGACGACGCCATCGCCCGCGCCGCGGCCGGAGGCTTCGTCCACGACGAGGCCCTGGCCGGGGAGCGGGCGGCGCTCTTCCACCTGGGGCGCGGCTCTCGCCACGTCGCCAGGGCCTACCTTCAGGAGGCCCGCTTCGCCTGGCAGCGCTGGGGAGCGACCGCCAAGGTGGTGCAGCTCGACACCCTGCACGGCGAGCTGCTGGCCCCGGCGGAGCGTTCGAGCCACGCGCCGCGCACCTTCGAGCGCAGCACCGAGCTGGCGGGCGCGACGCTCGACCTGGACACCATCCTCAAGGCCTCGCAGGCGATCTCCGGGGAGGTCGAGCTCACCGGGCTGCTCACCCGCGCCATGAGCATCCTGCTGGAGAACGTCGGGGCGAGGAAGGGCGTGCTGCTGCTGCGCTCCCGGGGCGTGCTGGCGATCGAGGCCGAAGGGCTCGCGGAGTCCGGCGCGGTGGAGCTGCTGGGGGGAGTGGCCTTCGAGGACGGGCTGAGGGTTCCGCCGACGATCGTGCGGAGGGTGTGGCGGCGCGGGGTGGCGGAGGTGCACGACGACGTGGCCGACGCGCCGGAGTACGCGCACGACCCCTACCTCCAGCGGGTGCGGCCCCGCTCGGTGCTCTGCGCTCCGGTGCAGCACCAGGGCAGGGCGATGGGGGTGCTCTACTTCGAGAACGACCTCTCCGCGGGGGCCTTCACCGAGGCGCGGGTGCGGGTGCTGGAGGTGCTCGCCCCGCAGGTGGCCATCTCCGTCGAGAACGCCCGGCTGCACGCCGCGCAGGACCGCTTCGTGCCGTACCAGTTTCTCCGCAGCCTCGACCGCTCGGACATCGTGGAGGTGGAGATCGGCGACCACGCGCAGAAGGAGGTGTCGGTGTTCTTCTCCGACATCCGCGGGTTCACGTCGCTGATCGAGCGGCTCCCGGCGGCCGAGGCGCTGGTCTTCATCAACTCGTACTTCGCGACCGCGGAGCCCGCGATCCAGGGCCACGGCGGCTTCATCGACACCTACCTGGGCGACGGGATCATGGCCCTCTTCGACGCCGCCGGGAGCAACGCCGACGACGCGGTGGCGGGCGCGATCGCGATGCACCACGCGCTGGAGCGCTTCAACACCGCGAGGCTCAAGCAGGGCCTGCGGGCGGTGCGCACGGGCATCGGGATCAACACCGGCACCGTGATGCTCGCCACGCTGGGCGGCGGTCGCTCGCTCAAGTGCGGTGTGGTGGGCGACGCGGTCAACCTGGCCGCGAGGGTCGAGGGGCTCACCCGCCGCTACGAGGTCGGGGTGCTGATCTCCGACGCGACGCTGGCGGCGATGCGCGCTCCTTCGAGGGTGGCGAAGCGCCGGGTGGGGAGGGTTCGGGTGAAGGGTCGGGAGCAGCCGCTCACGCTCTACGAGGTGCTCGACGCGGAGCCCGAGCGCTCCCGCGACGCGCGCCACGCCACGCTCGACCGGCACGAGGCCGCGGTGGACGCCTTCTTCGCGAGGGACTTCGCGGCCGCCCAGGCGGGCTTCGCGGACTGCCTCTCGGCCTCGCCGGAAGACCCGCTGCCGCTCTACTTCCTCAACCGGCTGAGGAGCCTCATCGCCGAAGGCGCCGCCCCCGACTGGGACGGCGTGGAGACCATGACCGAGAAGTGACCCCTCCCGATGGTGGAGGGGGTGAGCGTCACGGGCAGGGGAAGATCCGGTCGAGCGTCGCGACCGCGGCCGCGACGTCGAGGGCCTCGGGAGCGGCTGCCGCGAAGAGGGCCCCGAGGCGGTCGGCGTCCGCGGGGCTGCGCGCCCTCGCCGCGCGGTCGAGCAGCGGGGCGATGACCTGGGCGAAGGCGAGGTGCGCCGGTCGCTCGGCGGCGGGGGCGCCGGGCATCGCGAGCAGCCGTGAGCGCAGCACCGCCACCACGCCGCGGGTGAGGGCGCGGTCGAGCTGATCGCGGGCGCGCTCCCGCAGCGCCGGGTCGGTGGCAGGGGTGGCGCGGTCGAGGTCGCGCCAGCAGCGCACCGCCAGGAGGCCGTCCCAGATGCGGTCGTGGGTCGCGGGCTCCAGGGCCAGGACGTAGCGGGAGAGCGCCGCGTGGCGGGCCTCGGTCCGCTGCACCCCGCCCGTGTAGTAGGCCCAGGAGGAGTCGCAGTCGGCGGTCGCCGTCGAGCAGGTGAGCGACTCCTTGTAGACCGACAGGTAGAGGAACCACAGCAGCGCGGCCTCGACCCGGGCGGCCAGGACGCGCGGCGGCGCGGCGGTAGCGCCGAGCTGCCCGTCGCGGAAGCTCGCCGTGACCAGGGGGAGCAGCCGGGCCGGTCCTGCGCAGTAGTCGGGGTGGGCGGCGGCCACCGTCGCGACGCGGCAGTCGTTACCGGCCGCGGGTTGGGGGAAGTGCTCGTCGGTGCGCCTCACCAGCCGCGAGTCGAGGCCCTCGGCCTCGAGGTAGATCATCCGGGCGGCGGTGAACTCCTCCGGGCTGGGGTCCCGCGCCGGATCGAAGAAGCCCGACGGGCGACCGCCGGCCTCGTCGCGGTGGATGCGCTCGAAGGCCGTGGTGCGGGCGATCGAGCTGGTGCTCATGTCGAAGCGCACATAGAGCCCCGGGTCGCTCACGCACGAGGGCCACGAGTCCGTCGCCGACATCATCGCGCGCGGGGTGTAGTCCGTCGCCGACGGAGCGCAGTCGGGAGCCCCCGGGTCGGAGCGGTCCTCGGCGCCGAGGTCGCTCGCGGCCTCCGGGGTCGCGTCGCGCGCCACGGCGTCGGAGCCCGCGTCGGAGGGGGTGGCGGCGGGAGCGCCGGTCTCGCAGCCCGAGAGCAGGGCCGCTGCGAGGCACCAGGAGCATCGGCGAGGGGAGGAGGATTTCGTCGTGCGCACAGGTCTTCAGTCTCCGTCAGATTGCGCTCCGGACGCGAGTGGTCAGAGCCGGGTGGCGAGCGTGATGAGCAGGCTGCGGCCAGGGCCGTTCACGCTCGAACCGTGGACCCGGTAGGGGCTGTCGAGCGCGTTCTCGAAGGAGGCGCCCACCCGGAGGTGGTCCCGCCAGCGCCATCCGGCGCGAAGGTCGACCACGGCGTAGCCGGGCGTTCCACCGGCGGGGATGCGGGCGTCGCCGAGGTCGGAGGGCGCGAGGCGCGCCTGGTCGGCGGCCCAGCGGAGGGCCGCGCCCAGGTAGACCCCGGAGGGCGCGTGGCGCCAGCGGGCCTCGACGGTGCCGTTGAGCGGGGGGATGCGAGAGAGCGGCACCCTCGGCCCCGAGCTGCCCGAGAGCGCGGGCCCGTCGCCCCACGCGTAGGCCACCGTGGCGGCGACGGAGACTCCCCTCGGGAGCAACACCCTCGCGGCCCCTTCGGCGCCCAGCAGCACGCTGGTTCCGTCGGCGTTCACCAGCTGGAAGCGCGACCACGACGCGTCGCACTGCGGCGTCATCGCGGGGCACTCCGCGGAGGAGCGCAGCGCCCGGGTGATCGCTCCGTCGAGGGTCATCGCGTAGCCCCATGCCTCGAGCTCGAGCCACGGGAGGCGCACCCTCGCGCCGAGCTCCCAGGTCAGCGAGCGCTCGGGGCCGAGGGCGACGTTCTCGAACTGGAAGCCCGGGCCCGCCTGCTGGCGCGAGGTCAGGTCGTCGAGGTTGGGCACCCGGAGGCCCTGGTCGACGTTGACGAAGAGGCGCAGCGCGGCGCTGGGGTGCCACTCCACGCCCGCGCGCCCGAGGGCGGCCACGGCCGAGGAGTCGACGGGCTGCGTGGCGCTGGCCGCATCGCCCGCCGCCGAGGCTCCGGCCGCCGCGACCCGAGCGCCCGCCCGCACCCGCAGCCGCGGACCATACGAGAGCTCGGCCTCGGTCCAGGCGCCGCCCTGCAGCATCGTCGCCCCGTCGGCGTACTGACCGCGGGCGTAGGGGCGGGTGACGCCGACGTCCGTGAAGGTGATCCACGAGGCGCTGGCGACGGCGTCGCGGTAGGCCTCGACCCCGTAGCGGAGCCGCAGCGAGAGGGGGTGGGCGTCGGTGCCCCCGAGGCGCAGCCGGGGGGTGGCAGCGCGCAGCGCGATGCCGAGCGTGTCGACGTCGTCGAGGAAGCCGTTGGTGGCCGACGACAGCGGCCGGTCGAGGCGCCTCCGCTCGTGGGAGCGCTGGTAGGAGAGCACCACGTCGAGGTCGCGAACGCGCCGGCCCGCGTGGCCTCGCAGGGCCGCGTAGGCCATGGTGCGAAACTGCTCCTCGTAGCGCAGGCACTCCCGGTCGGATCCATACGCTGGCGGGCACAGGTCGGTGCGGGGCGCGTCGTACTGCCGGTAGCCGTAGACCGCCGCGACGGCCTGGAGGTCGTCGCGCAGCCGCACCACCGCGCGGGCGTCGAAGGTGCCTTCCTGGAAGCCCGTCCCCCGCTGGGTGCGCCCGTCGGGCTCGAAGTAGGGCACCGGCGGCGCTCGCCCCGTCGCGAGGTCACCGATCGCCCCGGAGGACTCCAGCGCCCCGACGCCCCGGTACCCGCCGCCCACCAGCACGGCGACCGAGCGACCGAGCTGCGCGTCGAGCTCCGCCCTCCCTCCGAGCTCCCCGTCCGCCGTGCCGTAGCGCCCTCGCAGCGCGGGGTGCAGCGTGAGCCCGGGGCGCGCGGGGTCGAGCGTCGGGCTGCGGGGCGTGACCAGCACGACGCCGCCGATCGCGTCGGAGCCCCAGCGCACCGAGGCGCTGCCGCGAAGCACCTGCAGGGCCTCCACGCTCTGCGAGTCGACGGTGAAGAAGTGCTGGTTGGGCCCCTGGCGATAGACGCCGGTGTTCAGCCGCACGCCGTCGAACATCAGCAGCACCTGCTGGCCCGTCACGCCGCGCACGAAGGGGCTCGCCTGACCGTGGGCCGTCTGCTGGATCGTGACGCCCGGCACGAAGCGCAGCGCCTCCGGGGAGGAGCGGGGGGCGCGCTCCTCGAGGTCCTCGCGGGTGACCACGCCGTGGCTGCGGCCGCGGGTCTCCTCGGAGCTGCGCGGGTTGCGCACCGTGGCCGCGCCGCCCTCGAGCTCCTGCGCCTGGAGCGAGCGCCCGGCGGCGAGGAGCGCGAGCGCCGGGAGTGACGAACGGACCTTCACTGGTACGCGAGGATCGTCCCCCAGTAGCCGACGACGGTGACCCGCCGGTCGTCGCTCGCGGCGACGGCGGTCAGGTCGTCGCCGGTGCCCACCGGGAGCGAGCGCCAGTGGGCGCCGTGGTCGCGCGAGTGCACCACGCGACCCGCGAGCCCGACGGCCCAGACGTCCGCTCCCGCCCCGGTGACCGACACCAGGGTCTCCTGCACGGGCGCGTCGACGCGCGTCCAGCGCAGCCCGTCGGTGCTGCGGATCACCGCGCCCTCGCGACCGACGGCGTACACCTCGTCGGCGTCGCCCCAGAGCGCGAAGAGGTCCCCCTGGACGCCCGACTCCACGGCCTCCCAGTGCGCGCCTCCGTCCGCCGTGTGCATCAGCGCGCCGCGCATCCCGCAGATCCACGCGTGGCCGTCGTCGCGGCCCCAGACGCCCATGAACCCGCGGCCGTCGCTCGCGGTCACCGGCGCCCAGCGCTCTCCCCCGTCGGTGCTGCGCAGCACCACGCCGCCGCGCCCCACGATGAGCCCCGCGCCGCGCGATCCCAGCCACACCGCCGAGAGGATCTTGTCGTCGATCGGCGGCACCAGCGTCCAGGCGCGGCCCTGGTCCTCGCTGCGGAGGATGGTCCCGTTGTCGCCCACCACGACCAGGGTCCCGGCGCCGTCGCCCGCGATGCCCGAGAGGTTGACGTTCATGCCCGAGGGCATCCGCTTCCAGCCCTGGGCCGGATCGCGGCAGAGGATCACTCCCCCCGCCCCCGCGGCGCACGCCACGCCGTCGCGCCCCCGCCACACGGCGTGGAGCGAGCCGCGGTGCCCGCCCAGGCGAGCGCGCCACGGGGCGTCTCCCGACCGCTCGGTGATCACCCCGCGGGGCCCCACGGCGACCAGCTCCCGATCGCGCGCGGCGAGCGCGACGAGGTCGGAGGTGGTGTCGCTTCCCTCCCGCATGAACTGCACCCCGTCGCGCGCGTGAAGCAGCGCCCCGGCGGCGCCCGAGACGTAGACGTCCCCGCGGCCGCGGCCGGTGACGGCGAGGAGGTCCTCGGTGACGCTGCGAGGGAGGATGGTCCAGTGGGAGCCGGCGTCGTTGGAGACCAGGATGGTGCCCCCGGCGCCCACCACGTAGGCGTCGTCGGGGCCGCTCGCCCACACGCCGGTGAGCGAGGTGGTGAGGCCGGTCTCGACCCGCGCCCAGCGCGCGCCGCCGTCCGTCGAGCGGAACACCGCGCCCCCTCGCCCGGCCGCGAGCGCGAGGCGCCCGTCGGTCCATGCCCCGAAGAGGTCGGCGTCGGGGGGGGAGGCCGCCGGGGTCCAGCGGGCTCCGTCGTCCGAGCGCAGCGCCGCGCCGCCCGCGCCGACGGCGAGCACCCGGCGGCCCGCGGACGTGACCGACCAGAGATCCGCGGCGGTTCCAGAGCGGACCCGTTGCCAGGACGCGCCGTGGTCGGCCGAGCGGAGGATGAGGCCTCGCGCGCCGACGACCACCACGCCCTGGTCGGTGCACGCGACGCCGTGCAGGTCGCCTCGCTCGCCGGTGCGCACCGGGCGCCAGGCGCCGCGGGCGTCGCGGGTGAGCACGGTGCCGAGCTGACCGACGGCGAAGGCCCGGCCGCCGCGCTCGATGCACGTCGCCGCCAGCCGGTTGCCCTGCGGAACAGGGTTCTCCCAGCGCCACGAGCGCCCCGCCGGAACGGGGCGGCGTCGACACGCGGCGGAGCTGAGGAGGAGCGCGAGGAGGAGTCGGGAGGGAGGAGTCACGAGGGCGGGAGCGGATTCAGCGCGGGCAGCGCCAGCCGAGGTTGAACGACTGCAGCACCGGGGTGCCGCCGCTCTCGGCGGCCTGCATCGAGATGGTCAACCGGAACTGCCTCGCCGGCGCGACCCCTGCGGCCACGAAGGCGGCTGCGGCGTTGGTGGGCGAGGTGTCGCGCGGGGCGAGGGCGAGGGTCACGGGCGTCGCCGCGCCGAGGGCCTCGGTGGTGCTCGCGGAGCGCGCCGCGAAGCTGATGGTGGTGCCCGCCGGGGTGGTGGCGTTCCAGGTGAAGGTGGTCAGGATCGGGGCGTCGCAGCCGAGGTCGATGGTCTCCTCGTAGGTGCCCTGGGCGATGCTCACGCGCCGCACCGAGCCGGTGAAGTCGGAGTACGAGTAGACCTGGTTGGCGCCGAAGAGCACCACCGAGGAGTTGGTCTCGGGCGAGTACCGGATCAGCGCCGACGGGGCGAGGTAGTGGGCGAGCCACACGTTGCCCACGCGGTCGACGCCCACCGCCGAGGGGCCGTTGAAGTTGCCCGGCATCGGCACCCGGGTGATCGCCGACCCGGGGATCGTCCCGCCCGGGACGAAGGCGTTGGAGTCCCAGTAGAGGAGGCCGCCGGAGAGGCTGTCGCCGGGGGTCGCGTAGGTCATCCACACGCGCCCGTCGGCGCCGATGGTGATGCCTCGGCCGGAGGTGCCGGTCCCGGTGACGTAGCCCGTGGTGTCGACGCGGGTCCAGGAGTTGAGCGCCGGGTCGTAGGCGATCGCGTCGCGGCACGACCAGCCCGCGAGCCACACCCTCCCTCGCCCGTCGGAGGTCATCCCGTAGGCCCCGGCGCAGCTAGAAATGCGCCGAGCCAGGGGGTACGGAACCACCGGGCCCACGGTGAGCCCGATGGTGTCGACGGACTGCAGCGCGCCGTTCTCGAGGGTGCCCACCCAGAGGCGACCGTCGCGGGTCACGACCATGGCGTAGGGGTTCACCGAGAGGGCGTAGGTGCCGAGGGTCGCGCCGGTGCGCGGGTTGAGCCGGTACGCCGCGCGGGTGTTGTACCCGCCCACCCAGATGTACCCGAAGGGGTTGGCGGTGTCGCCGCGGTCCGTCGCGATGGAGCGCAGCACGGCGTTGGAGGGGCCCACGTTGGTGGTCCAGAGCACGCACTCGTCCTGGCCGTAGGGGCGCACGTCCGTCGGGCCGCTGGAGGTGTCGATCATGCCGTTGCCGTTGCGGTCGATGCAGTTGACGCGCTCGGCCGCCAGCTTGGTGACGCTGCCCTGCGTGGCGAAGCCGCGGCTGGCGACGTAGGCGTCGCCGTTGCCGTCGACCACCACGCGGCTCGGCATGTTGCAGCCGTTGTTGTAGCAGCAGAGCCCGCGGCACTCGCCCGACGAAAGGCCCACCCGGTAGCGCGCGACCTCGCGCTGCCCCGCGGCGTCCCACTTGCCGATGGTGCTCTCGCCGGTGTTCACCACCCACAGGAAGTCGAGGTTGGTCGTGGTGGACATCCCGCTCACGATCAGCCCCGTCGCCGGGCTGGACGCGGTGCCCCGCTGCCCCGCCCCGTCGAAGGGAGCGCCGCCGACGCCCACGGTGCGGTCGCGGCACTCGAGGTCGCAGCCGCCGCAGGTGTTGCGGATGTCGTTCTCGCAGCCGTTGGCCGGGTTGGAGTCGCAGTCGCGGAAGGGCGCCGTGCACGACGCCACGGTGCACGCCCCGGCCGAGCAGCCGGGCGTCCCGTTGGCCGTCACGCACGCGTTGCCGCAGCGGCCGCAGTGCGCGACCGTCACCCGGAGGTCGGCCTCGCAGCCGTTGTTGGGGTTGCCGTCGCAGTCGGCGAAGTTGGGCGCGCAGGCGAAGCCGCAGACGCCCGCGGTGCAGCTGATGGTGGCGTTGGCGCGCGAAGGGCACGCGGCGCCGCAGCGGGCGCAGTTGCTGAGGTCGGTGTTGAGGTTGCGCTCGCAGCCGTCGGTGCGGTCGGCGTTGCAGTCGGCGAAGCCGGGCGAGCACGTCTGCACGCAGCGCCCCCCGTTGCAGCTCGCCGACGCGTTGTCGTAGGGGCCGCACGCGCTGCCGCAGCCGCCGCAGTTGTCGGGGTCGAACTGGGTGTTGGTGCAGGTGCCCGAGCACACCGTCTGCGCGGGGCTGCACGAGGCCGCGCAGACGCCGCCGGTGCACACCTGGCCCGCGCCGCAGGCGGTGCCGCAGGCGCCGCAGTGGGCCCGGTCGGTCTGCAGGTCGCGGCACGAGCCCGAGCAGCTGGAGAGCCCCGCCACGCAGGAGAGCTGGCAGGCGCCCGCGCTGCACACCTGGCCCGAGGGGCACGCGGTGCCGCAGGCGCCGCAGTTGGCCCGATCGGTCTGCAGGTCGCGGCACGAGCCCGAGCAGCTGGAGAGCCCGGCCACGCAGGAGAGCTGGCAGGTGCCCGCGCTGCAGACGAGGCCCTCGGCGCAGGCGGTGCCGCAGGCGCCGCAGTTGGCGCGGTCGGTCTGGAGGTCTCGGCACGAGCCCGAGCAGTTGCTGAGGCCGGGGCCGCAGGAGACCTGGCAGCGGCCCGCGCTGCACACCTGGCCCGCGGGGCAGCTGGTGCCGCAGGCGCCGCAGTTGGTCACGTCGGTCTGCAGGTCGCGGCAGGAGCCCGAGCAGTTGTTGAGCGCCGCCACGCAGGACACCTGGCAGGCGCCCGCGACGCAGACCTCGCCGGAGGCGCAGGTGGTGCCGCAGGCGCCGCAGCCCTCGCGGTCGTTGCGCAGGTCGCGGCAGATGCCGCTGCACTCGGTGAAGCCCGCGCCGCACATCGTCTGGCAGGCGCCGCGCACGCAGAACTGGCCCACCGCGCAGGTGTTGCCGCAGCCGCCGCAGTGGCGAACGTCGTTGGAGGTGTCGACGCAGGTCTCGGTGCCCGCGTCCCCAGCGGGGCAGCGCACCCGGAGCTCGGCGCAGCTCACCCGGCAGCGGCCCTCGAAGCAGCCGAAGCCGTCCTGGCAGGCGGCGCCGCACGCGCCGCAGTTGGCGCGGTCGCTCTGCAGGTCGGCGCAGTAGCGCGGGCTCCCGGCGTCGCCCGCGGCGCCGGTGCACTCGGTGCTCGTGCCCGTGCACATGAAGGTGCACACGCCGTTGGAGCAGACCTGGTCGGCGCCGCAGGCCATCCCGCAGGCGCCGCAGTTGGCGCGGTCGGTCTGCGTGGCGACGCAGCGCAGCCCCGCGCCCCCGTCGCCGCCGCCCGCGCAGAGCCGCTCGGTGCGCGCGCAGTCCGGAACGCACGCTCCGGTCTGGCAGACCTGACCCGCGGCGCAGGCGATGCCACAGCCGCCGCAGTTCGCGCGGTCGGCGCTCGGGTCGACGCAGCGCCCGACGCAGGAGGCGAGCGGCGACGGGCACGCGGCGCCGCTGTCGACGCCGATGTCCGCGACCGCAGCGTCCTGGGCGCCTCCCACGACGGAGCTTCCGTTGCAGCCCAGGAGGGCGGAGAGCGCGAGCGCGGAGGCCAACCAGAGTATCGATCTGCTCATCGCCGGGCATCATAGGCCAGGGACGCGCCGCAGCGGGACATCCCTTCCGCGAGTTTCGAGGGCGGCCCACCCACGAGCTTCGGCTGACGGGCGCCGCCCGGCCTGCCTATAGTGCCGCGGATGTTCTCACGGCCATGGGCGCTCATCCGTCGGGTGTTTCACGCCTTCCGGCACAACCAGGGGATGCTGCTGTCGGGCGCGGTGGCCTACTACACGCTGCTCTCGATCGTCCCTCTGATCGTGGTGCTCCTCGCGGTGCTCTCCCACTTCATGGACCGGCGCCGCCTCCTCGACGTGGTCACCGAGAACCTCGAGCTGGTGATCGACGGCCAGGCCCGCGTGGTCACGGCGCAGGTGGCGGCCTTCCTCGACGCCCGCGAGGTGGTCGGCGTCGTCAGCGGCGTGGTGCTGCTCTTCTTCAGCAGCATGGCGTTCACCATGCTCGAGAGCGCCATGCAGGTGATCTTCTTCCACCGCGTGGTGGAGCGGCGCCGTCACCCGCTGGTCTCCGCGCTGATCCCCTACGCCTTCATCGTGGTGCTGGGCGTCGGCCTGGTGCTGGTCACCGGGATCAGCGGCGCCCTCGACGTCGTCTCCCACAACACCGTCCGCGCGCTGGGCCGCAGCTTCTCCCTCGCTCGCCTCCCTCACGTGGCGCTGCACGGCCTCGGCATCGTCGGGATGGCGCTGCTCGTCACCTCCCTCTACATGGTGATGCCCGTCGGTCGCATGGCCCTGCGCCACGCCCTCGCCGGCGGAGCCGTCGCCACCCTGCTCTGGGAGGTCGTGCGCTACGTCCTGGTCTGGTACTTCGCGCACCTCTCGATGGTGAACCTGATCTACGGATCCTTCGCGACCACCATCATCGTGCTGCTCACCCTGGAGGCGGGCTCGGTGATCCTGCTCTTCGGCGCCCAGGTCATCGCCGAGCTGGAGCGCGCCGCCGTGCCTCCGGCGTCCCCGCCTCCCGACCCCGACGACCTCAACCTCGTCGACTCCACGACGCCCCCTCCGCCCTCCGAGGGCGCCTCCTAGCGACGGCCGACCCACGACGCGGCGCAGGGGCCTCCGTCACCAGGACGGGGCCCCTGCACCCAGGAGGGAAGTCTACGAAGGGACGATCAGGCGTTGTTGCGGACGCGGAGCGCGGCGAGCTCGTTGAGGTAGCACTCGAGGTTGGTGTACCCGGCGACGCCGGTCATGGAGACGGAGACGGTGGTGCCGTTGTGGTCGGCGACGCTGGGGTTGGTGCCGTGGGCGGTCTCCCAGGCGTCGGGCATGCCGTCGTTGTCGGTGTCCGCCGGGGCCGCGGGGCCGGCGCCCGTGAAGTTCAGGCGGAGCGCGTCGTTGGCGGGGTTGGTGTTGTTCGGCGCGCTGTCGAAGGTGCCGGAGGCCACGAAGCCCATGAGCCGGCGGTCCATCGGATCGCGGGGGAAGGCGCCCGCGTTGGCGAGGGCGTTGGCGCGCACGCCGCTCGACGGGAGCACCGTGACCGCGGGGAAGGCGTGGCGCGCGGTGCGGCCCCAGGCGGGGCGGGCGCTGGCCTCGCCGTTGTAGCTGCTGCAGCAGTTGTTGAGGTCCCAGTCCGCCCGGCTCGGCCAGAGGTTGGAGTGGTTGTCCGCGAAGTAGGCGCTGGTCCCGCCGCCCGAGGGCTGCAGCCAGATGAAGCCGAAGTGGTTGCTGGAGGGCGCGTAGGAGGAGTTACCCACCAGGTTCATCTGATAGAAGATGTTCGAGCCCGCGTTGCCGCCGGAGATGTCCGTGGGGTTCACGTCGATGAAGTAGCGCTGGTCCCAGTAGAGGTTGTTGGTCAGCTCGACGTGCAGGGTGGTGCCCGCCGCGGCGCCGGCGCTCTCGCGGGAGAACTCGGGGTAGCGGCCCTGGATGCGGTTCCAGACGTTGCGGACGATCGTCAGGTTGTCGAGCGCGTAGCCCGCCGCGGGGTTGGTGTAGTTGATCAGCATCCCGCCGTACTGGGCGTGGCCGCCGATGGTCTCGGCGAGAACGCTGTCCTGGATGGTGAGGTTGTTGGTGTACGAGATCTCGACGGCCTCATCCTCGGCGTTGCCCATGGAGAGGTGGTCGATGACGCCGTTGCGGGCGTAGCGCAGCCGCAGGCCATCGGGAAACGACCCGTTCGCCGGGCGCGAGCGCAGGTGGCGCACGATGAAGTTCTGGATGCCGCGCGCGTTGGCGCCG
>Ga0208628_1000169_pt1 | contig 39799 bp, 54 predicted proteins | sample LakWasMet16_LOW5_2_FD_183864 | JGI IMG/M metagenome (GOLD analysis project Ga0208628, IMG submission 183864) | Freshwater sediment methanotrophic microbial communities from Lake Washington under simulated oxygen tension - Sediment Metagenome... | ecosystem: Environmental > Aquatic > Freshwater >... | reverse complement strand
AGACGCGGTCCAGCGTGGAAATATCGTCGAAAATATTATTGCTCTGGCCGTCGACGATCACGTTGCCGGTCATCGCGCCGCCGCCCTCATCAGCATCGGTCATGGTGTCCGAAGCCAAAAGTTTAATGTCACCTGCCAAAATGGTCATGAATCGTTTCCTTTGAGTATTGTGTTGGCATCGCTAGACTTTTAGAAATCTCAACGTCAGCGAGTAGACGTCGTCATCTGCTGGATTGTTGAAATCGATAACGGGTTTAGCATCGATCGGGTTGCCGGCATGATTGAAAATCACGCTATGGGTGCTGCCATCGTTAAGCGTCAAGGTTAATGGCGTGGGCGCAGTTAGTTTGTCGCGCAATGACTTAAGAACAGCGCGGGAAATCCAGGCTGAATTTTCGCCACCTACCAGCGTCATCGGCTGACCGGCTTGCTTGATACCGATTTCGATGATCAACGCGCCTGTCAGTGTGAACTCGCCTTTTTGCTGAACAGGCGTCCAATCGAACTCGTCTACCCAGATCAAGTCTTCAGGCAGCTCAATCTCATCCAATGAAATACTCATGCGGTTACGCCCCCAGATAACTTGATCACCTCTAGGAATTGATTAACATCGGATTGGCTGGCGAAATGGGCTTGCGCGGTCTGTCCTTCCGGTGCCTTAAACTGCACCACAAGACTAGCGCTGGCGGCGGGGGGCGGGGTGGACAGCACGGCGGCATTAAAGCCTTTTGGCAATACGCCCTGGTTTATCGCATCGATAAAGGCTCGGCCGTATTTTTGGACGCTGGCTTTTTTGATCACCCCTTCGCCAGGAGTCAGCATGGCCGACACACTATCGCTATCGCCAACGCCAGGGACTATACCGCCGCGTGAAAACTTTTTGACGCCATCAGCAAAGAGCTTGCCGACTTGTGAACCCAAGTCGCTCTTGCCTATGCTGACATTAAATGCACCTCTAATTGGCAAATCATCAAAGGTAAGTTTGGCCTTGCGTAGCTTGAAAACCAGCGCCTGCACGGCATTGTTGACGCCATCCAAATATTTGCCGGCGCCGCCGCCAAAGGAGGCTCTGGATGCGCCTTCCAGCAAGGCATCCAGCCCGGCATCGGAAGAATGCGGCCGCGAAAAGCCGCGACCAAATCTGCTGAAGGTGTACTGAGCCGTTGACGCGACCTCAGCTATTTTTTTCTTTAACTCATCAACCTCGGATCTCAACTGATCCCGTACGGCCTGCTGCCTAGCGCTTTCTGCAACAGCGGCCTCAAGGCGCAATTTACGTCGCTCCTTTTCATTCTCGACCACATCGCCGTTGATGGAACCGCCAACCGCAAATCCTGGAATAATGCCGCCGAAACGGCGCCGGATCACATCGACCGCGCCGGCTTTCATGGCATTTAGCCGCGCAAAAAAGTTTTGCCCGTATTTAGCGACCGCCTCTTTGCGCATAACAAATTCGCCGGGTTCCAGCTTGGCATCGACGATATCGCCGCCGCCCCAGCCGGGCAAACTGCCGCCCCGTTCCAGCGCGTAAATCGGACCACCGGTTTGCCGGGCTTGCGGGACATCTACCGGCGCCTGGTCGGACTGCGCCGGCGCGGATTGCCCTTCGCGCTGCACTTTTTCGACAACGATATGCTCGGACTTGGTAACAACGCCGTCCAGCCGCTTGATGCGGGCCATCACCTCATCGACGTTGTCAGTAATGCTGTGCGTCGAGGCGGTGCCCTTGCTCAAGGCATCCTGCATTTTAGTGATGCGGGATTGGAGATCTTCCAGCGTTTTAGTCGCCTCGGCAGCGGCATTATGCGATTTGGCAGCGGCAGCCTCTTCGGCTGTCTGCATGCCTTTCAACGCCTCTTGCCCGGCTTGCGCGGCTTCACGGTAACTGTCAACCGCCCGGGCATTAGCCGTAATGGCCGATTGGCCGTTTTGCTCAGCGATTTGGCGCTCGACATTGCCGCGCTCAAACGCCAGGTCCATTAAACGCTTCGAGATCCGCTGCTGCTCTTCAAAATCGCCGGCGGCTCGGGCTTTGCGCAATGACGCCTGAAGCTCTTCCTGCTCAGTACTAAACGAGCGTACCTTTTGCTGCTCATTCATGCTGCCGCGCAAGAATCCAAGGATCGCTTCTTCAGTCGATATCGCCAGATTTTTGCGCTGCTCGGCTGCTGCCTGAGCCGCCTGTACATGGCGCTGTTCTTCAGCAATCATCCGTTCGATAGCTTGCTTTGTCGCGTCTTCCAGCGTCTTTAATATGGCCAACTTTTTAGTCAGCAATTGCTGTTCTATCTGCGCGACCGACTGACCGCTGGAGCGTACTTTTTCAATCTCTTTGTTATAGATTGATTCAAGAATCCGGATGCGCTCGCTGGCATAAGTGTTAGCCAGCTGAATGCGCTGTTGATTAGCGGCAATGATCACATCGGTCACTTGACGGGCGCGTTCCTGCTCGTCGGTAACCGACTTTTCAAGCGCTAGTGTTTGCTGTTGCTGACGCTGATCGATCGCTTCCTGTTCGCGCTGATAGAAAGATTCGAGATTCGTAAAAAAGCTTTCGTAGGCTTTTTCTGTGGCTGAAAGACTGGCTTGGATTTTTTCATTGGCTTGAACGACAGCCTCGGCATGCTGAGTTTCTTGATCTGCTATAAATCCTGCATGCACATTTTGGCGAAGCTTCTCAAACGCCTCGTTAATCCGTCGGATTTGCTCTAACTTTGACTCTGCCGATTTGGGGATAAAAAGATCTGCGAAGGCGGTGGTCAGGAGTACAAAGCCCTGCGTCAGATTAATGGCGGCAATACGGGCGACTTCAAACTGCCTAGCCCACTCGGCTACCGATACCGCTACATCGACAACCAAAAAAAGCACAAAAGCGCGATTAAGGGCGGCAAAAGCTTTGCTTAACAGACCTGTCGAAGTCGCTGCCGTTGCAGACGATGCCGACAACGCCGCATTCTTCGCAATTGAAGCGGCGACGGCGGTTTGATTTTTTGCATAGGCGGCATTTAGCGCAATAAGAGCGACGGTTCGCTCATGTTCGGTGGCCGCCAAGGCCATTTGCAACTGCGCTTCTTTGATCAACAGCACGCTATTCTGAGCACTGATTTGGGCTTGCTTGGCTTCCCATTGCAAGCGGATCTGCATGGCGGCGGCGGCTTGCTGGTCGGCAATCGCTTTTTGCCTGACTGCCAAAACGTTTTCGAGAAACGCTTTGGTGCTGGCGGTTAAGCCAAACAGCAGCTTGACGCCATAAGCTTCCGCCGCCAACAGGGCCGCACCGGCAATGGTGTTAAAATTATCGGCAACTCCGGAAATGACTCCGGCAAGCTTGGCGCTGGTATCCCGGGCTTTATCGGACTGCCCGATAAACAGCAACATCCGGTTTTCCAGTTTTGTCCAGGATGAGGCGACTGACGTCGGCATCGTATCGGCAGCAGCCTTGATCTCATCGAATCCGGAAACAATCGCATTCACCAATTCGATATTGCTGACCAGACCATCCGACATCGCCTGTTTTAATGAGCCGATGCCGTCATAGCCTAATCGCTTGGCGGCGACATTGACCAACATCAGATTGGTATCGGCTAATTGGCCAAAATCCTCCCACTGCACTTCATTCGTCGCAAGAGACTGGGTCAATTGAGTGATGGTTGACGAAATTTCGGCAGCGCCGGAACTTTGGGCTTTAAACGACAGATTGACCGTTTCAGCCAGCTTGGCCGCAATCTCTTGGCCGTTATTGAGGTTCTTTAATGCCTGGGCGCTTCGAGCATACAGCTGGACGGTACCCTCCAACGGGATATTAGTCCGCTGGGAAATGTCATACAGCCGCCGTTGAGTCGCTAGTAAATCGCCCGTCGGGCCAATGGTTTGCTTAATGCGTCCTGTCAGGCTGGCATATTTATCGGATAAATTAGTTAGACTTTCGATGCCTTGCTTGAGGGCGGCAATGCTGAACAGTCCGACAGCCAATTGCTTAACCCGGTCGACTTCCTGACCAACGCCGCGTACCCGGTCGCGAGCCACATCCAGCCCACGGCTCGCTTCGTCTTTTAGACGCAAAATAATTTGTGCAATTAAATCTTTGGGGCCCGCCATAAAAACATCTCTGCTGGTGATTGTTCTGTTGGGCAGGATAGGCGACAGGCAAAAAAAAACCCCGTCGGAACAGCTTCCGACGGGGTTTTGATTTGATTTACAGCCTATTTAAACAGCAGTTTAAGGTAACGTCAATCATGTTTTTTTCTGGCTTTGCTGAATGGTCCAATTACACACGTTGATGAAAAAACCCCAGCCGTAATCAAATACGCCGACATGGCCGCGTTCAATCAAAACGATACAAGTATTATCGAGCTCTTTCACTGGGTCTTTTGCAGCACGCCCGCCCGATCCAGCAGGCTTTAAAAATGCCTGGTTTACGGCCAGCAGCTTTTCCTTGATCTCGTTAATTTTGGCCGGCCTTAAACGCTTTAAGGTTTTCCCCTTCGGCATTTGCAGGCAATCGCCCAATCGCGTTTCCAGTTCGCCAGCGCGATCAGGGCGGAGCTCAAAAATGTCCAGCTGCTCAACTAACTCGGTCTGTGCCAGCAAATTGCGCACATCCCGTACTCGCAGCTCCCGAATGACGATATAACGGCCAAAGCCTAAATCAACGAGATCCTGCTTACGCATTACGCGTAAACCACTTCATCGTCATAAATGATTTCACCGACTTCAGTGGCCAATTTGGTCGCCTCGCCGGAAAACTCTGCATCGACGTAATCACCGGCCAGCAAGTCGATTGCCGAGGACGGCGTCAAGGTGATTTTAGGGATACGGATATAAGTCTCAGAGTTATCTTCTAAGTTTAAGCCGTCAAAAATCAATTCAACATCGATCTGGCTACTAACCCCGCCCGCAATACGGGTACCGGTAATGCCGCTGTAGGTATACGCCAGGGTTTTAGAGCCCGCCGCGCCGACTGTCAGCGCTTTAATGGCGCCCATGCGTTTGTGCTCGATAAAATCCGTACCCAAAGTCAACGTCGCGATAGCCGATGAGGAAATATTACGTTGCGCCGTCTTGACCCATTTATCCTTGACCAGCACAATCGTCTCGCCGGTCACGGTACCGCCCGTGACACTCAAAGCCGATGCGGTGCCCAGAAATAAAATAGCCATCATATCGGCATCCACTTCATTAAAGCTCAAGCCGACCTCGGCCGGTTTACCCGTCGCATTAGAGCCGGTGAGCTTGCCGTGATTGTCGCGGCCCTTGCCGAAACGCTTTTTGATCTCGGAATTGGCCTTAATCGTCAACTTCGTTCCCGCGATCGGGCCGATAATTTCCTGGTTCAGAACGCCATTAACAAATCGACGCGCGTACACGTCGCCCTTATAACTGATACCTACGCCTACGGTTCTGGTCATGACGACTCCTTACTTGGCTGCTACTGCGTTAATACTGATCAGCCATTCGCGCTCTTCCGGCGTGACTGAAATTTTACCGCCTTTCTCGACCGGCTGGTCTTGGTGGTAGTGGCCATCAACAAGGATGGTTACTTCGACCAAGGCCTCCGGTTTTTTATTCACAAGTTCCCCATTACTAGAACCGCTCATATTTATCTCCTGATTATTGATAACTGCATTTCAAGCTCATGAAACGGATGCCTCGATCCCAAATCATGAATAATTTTGACGTCTTCTTTCCCCAACACATAGTCGTCGTTCAACCGCAACGGCAACAGCGCCCCCAGGATTAAAATCACGGCCTCGTCGAGCCGGGCGATGCCGTCAAAAACACCATCTGTAATGCCCGGTTCATTGACGCCGACCACCAAACTCACGGCCGTATCGCCAGGGCGATTGAGCTTGCTCAGCGACTGCACCGGCACATAGCAAAGCGACGGAAAGTCATTGGCTGAAGGCGCTTTTTTGTATCCGATCAAGTGCGTGGCAGGTTTGTTGTACTGGGCTGTCCAGTAGGCCGTCAGCTCCGTATCGTTAGACAGCCGGTTACGTAATGCGATTAACGCGGCCAGTGACATTACGCGCGTCCCAAAGTCACGACGCCAAACCCAGAACCGGGCTCGACCGTCATACCTAACGACTCGCGGCTGATTGCCCTGGCCAACCGTACCGCATCGCGTTCGAATTCTTTAGCCTTGGCGATCAGTGGCGAATTTTCACCAATGGCTCCTTCAATAGCGGCCGCCTTGAGCGCGTATTTGTTTGCCAAATTGGTCAGCAATGCCTGGGGCAAACTGACCGACTCGGGATTAATGCCGCGCTCCCATAAAGCGGCGTCAACATCCACGTCTGCCGCCAACAAGTTCTCTTCCGTCACGACTAACGCCGGATCAACCGCGCCGCTCAAGTCCCCATATTTAGCCATTGGCTTCTCCTATCGCGCGGGCCAAGACCGACATGGCCGCCGCTTGCATGTTGTTTGTGCGGTTGTCCCGATCGGCAAAGAAAAAAGGGTGCGGCTTACTGCCAGGGTGATTGATCACCTTGGCAAAGCCGAAGCCCCCGCCATTAACCGGAAAACGTAACGCGTTGCGGTCCTTGGGCCTGATGACATGCGGACGAGAACCGAACTCGACCGGCATCGCATAATCGGCATTAACAAAAACCGTCGCCATACCGTTGCCATTGGGCCGCCAACCGATAGACTGCTGTAATTGCCCGGAGTGCGGGGTAAACCCATGTCCGCCATCAATCCAGTCAAGGGTATCGTCGGTATAACTTTCGGCAGCGGCATTAACGATCTTTTGAGCTAGCCAAGGTTCGCTAAAAACTGCCAGTACCGAAGGGATTTTGCCGAGGTCTAACGTGATTTCCATGACGGACGCCGGTTAATGCTTAGGCGTCAGGGTCAATGACCCAACCGTGCACCACCCAGTTTTCTACCTCGTCAGGGTGCACGTCCGCCGTAGTCGGGCCGCCGACAAAAAGGGGCGCATCCCTGCACATGGCTGTCAACTGCGTAATATCCCCATTCTCGGACCCGGCTTCCCCTTCTGGGGGATTTTCATCGCCGGCTGCCGCTTTTTCTGCGTCGGGGGCTAAACCCCCTATCGGAGGGGTTTTATCCTGGTCAAGCGCTTTGGTATCGTCGCCCTCACCATTCGCGCTTTGATTCGCTTCCGCCAAGGCGGGAGCCTTCGGCGCATCGACCGTTGACTCCCTATTGGTAGTTTTTTCAGTTGCCGCCGTATCGGACGCTTTATCTTTCTTGTTATCAGCCATAACGATTAACCCAGCAAGATTGCAGTATGTTCAGGCTTATAATTCGCTACGCCCCAGGCAATGCTAATTTCGTGTTGGACTTGGCGATATTGAGGATAAACAGACACTTCGAACGTCAGGCCGCTACGTGGATCAGTCAACATAAAGCGATCGGTGGCCGCATCGCCTTCTGTGGGTAACGCCGGCGCACGGGTTGCCAAACAGATTGCTGACCGGTCAAACGCCATGTTAGCCGCGTAACCATTACCAACGGTCATAGCGGTGTTATCGGCCAATGCCGCCCGCAAACCCGGCTCATTGAGAGCCATCGATCCAGCCGCCAAGGCTGTGCCCGTCACATATTTATTAGCGTCATCAGTAAAGGTGACAATATCGCCGGCCAGCACAGTGCCCGTGCCGGTATCAACCGCAAGCGCTGTCGCGCCGGCCGCATAATTGGCGGCGTTATTGACCAGGTAGTTAGCGCCCGTACCTTTCACGTGATTTTTAACCTGCGCTGACTCGCGAATCGACATGCCATGAACATCCAACAGCACACCCTGACGCTGAAGCTGCTCGCTGCCGGCCATTTGCGCTTGTGATTGCTTGCCCCGGAAGGTCGCTCCTGCCGTGGTATTAATCACCAGCTGCAAATCAGACGTCGGTGCGCCGTTATCCACTAAGATTTTGCGCACAAAAGCCGCATCGGAATAGTCGCCAGCAGTGCCGAACGGTGTAGTGCCGGCAGTGCCATAGGCTCTTGAGGTGGTTTTGTACAGCGCCGCCAAATCAGCCTCGATTTCATTAACCAGCGTGCGCATCGCCTGTGCAAATTGCTGCGCCCGGACCGTGAGCACACCAGGGCCGTTATTAATGCCTAGCGTTTGCTCGCCGTTCCAGCGCACCGGCACCCGTCGTGCCTTGGTGATGGTCATCGTACGGTTACCGATAGTTTGATCGCCGTCGTCAGGCGGCGTTACACCGGGTGTTATATCGGTCGCTACAGCTGGCGGCGCGACCGGAGAACGTACAGTTTCATTGACCGCTGCACGTGCCGCTTGCCCATCGACATGCACTGCCGGAATAAAACCGACCAGTTCGCGGGATACAACATCCATCGCCGCATACAGGTCGGGGATTAAATTAGTTAGAGTGTTGGGCATTATCTTTACCTATCTGTCAGTGTGATGGAGATTAAACGACGATGCCGCCGCTTTTAATGTGCGCCGATTGATCGGTCGGATTCATGCGTTCGAATTCCGCACGACTAACCTGTTTACCGCCGCCGGCATTTTGCGGAGCCCCGGAGCCGGTGCCGCCTTGGGCTTTGGCCAGGAACGGCCTATCTTCCAGCAACTTCTTGACCGCATCGACCACCGACTTGCCGTCGATAGTGACGTTGCCGTTGCCGTCCACTTGGGCGCGGCCGGCCAGCAAATCTTTAACCGTGGCCGGATCGATTGCTTCGCCGGCGGCAGTCAGCAGCACGTTACTGATGCGCTCTTGGTGATACTTGCCTTTAAAATCGGCCGCTTCGGCTCCTCGAGCGTCGGCCAGTTCTTTCAACTTGCCTTGCTGTTGTAATTGCGCCTCGGTAAACGCCTTCAGGTCATCGTGGCCTGTGGCTTCTTTAAACTGAGCGTTGAATTGCTCCTGCTGTTTCGCTAACTCTTGATTGATTCGCTCTTGAACATCAACTACAGGTGCAGCAGCGGGAGTTGGTTTGTCTTTGTCGGCATCCGCATTCGCTGCGGCGGGAGTGTTTTCGGTAGATTCGGCCATGTCGTTATCCTGTTCGGTAAATACAAATGTCCGGCACAGCATAAACAGCAGGCAAAAAAAAGCCCCGAAGGAACCGATTCCCCCAGGGCTCTTTGTGTTTCGAATTAATTTGTCACGATACGTAGGTAATAATACTTAGTCAACATCAACAGGAAGGCGTTTAAATTGCATTTAAATTTAACGATAATAAAAAACCTATACCGTTTTATCCTGTGGCGTATTTTCTCGCTTAAAACGCATTATTTCCCATCAGTATAAACTTTAATCGTTAATCGAGCTAATGTGAGTCTCTTGGCTGATCAATCCTAAGCCATCCGGTCGAATTAAATCGGCTATCGGCGTGCCTTTTTTCATCGCATCCCGGACCCAGTTGGGTAACAATTGCGCCCGTCGTTCCGGATTCACGTTTTGGATAAACTCGGCATAATTCTTTGAGCCTGCCCGTTTGATCGGCGTCACGCGCGGGATCAGCAGGCACATGCAATGCGGGTGGGCCTTATGATGCGGTACCGCTTCTTTAGTCCAAACCCCTTTGCCCAGGCCCATTTCGATATTGGCGTAATAATCGCAAATGTCGACAACCGGATGGCTGGCCGATAACCGCCATTGAAAACCGATAACCGACTCGTCACCCTCGACCGACGCAATGACCGCGCGATGTGCGGCCGTTGCCATTTCAGTGCGGGCAATACGCTTCAGGTTATACAGCTGCTTGTCGTACAGCCACCACTTGACGGCTTTATCGATTAGCTCTTCAGAGCCTTTGGCGACCGCCGCTTTAATTTGCTTTAACACTTGCTCGGCCGCCGTCCGGGAACCGGTCGCCTTCAGCAGCGCGATACGCTCTTCCGCTTCGCCGACCACTTTATTCCAATCAGCGCGGGCTGTCGGATCGTGAATCAGTCCGACGGCCGACTGGTGAAGTTCTGTCACCCAGTCGTCGGCATGATCGGTAACAATCTTAAATCGATTACCGCCGCGCTCAATGGCCCGCTGCATATCGTACATTACCGCGTTGGCGGCTTTGCCCTGGCGGATACCGGCCTGCAACTGCTGCTGCACGCCGTTCCGGGTGTCGCGCTGCCAGCGCCAAAGCCGATCGGACAAGGTCAAGCCGTCAGGCCAACTTTCAATAAATGCCTGCTCGGCCAGCTTCAGTACGGTTTCGGATTGCAGCATTGCAGCGGTCAACGGCAAGCCGGATGCCACCGCAACTGCACTGCCGATGGCGTTCTTAATGGCATTATTAATGCCGCTAAAATGCTCATTCAGAACCGTTTCAGCGTCGCCGGATAACAGCCAGTTTTCGGCTTTAAGTTGGGTGACAAAGCGCTTAACAAACGCGGCCGTATCCGCGCCGATCTGGCCGTCGCGTTTGAGGATTTCTTGTGCTAGGCGTTTGTAGAGTTCGGGGTAGTCGGTCATTACGTGTTAGGCGTCTGTTCTATTGCCTCGTTGAGTTTCATGCTGCATTCAATGCTGCACACAGTTTGCAAATTCCACATTCTGTCATTCCTCCATGCCTGGCGGAAAAATGTTTTCCCGCAGTGTCTACACCGCTTCGATTGGTTTGTAAGTTTCATTTTTTAAAGTCTGCCTAACAGTCTAGTAGGGTACGCATCGCGTACCGTTGTCAATCATTCCTAAATCCCTTTATCGGATTTCACCGTTAGTGATGAACCCGTGCCAGTTCCCGCTCGTACTGGCGTCCACCGAGGGCGTTACGGTCAGCGTCTCGAAGTCGTTACCCTCGAAGCGCCATGCGCAACCGGGCGTCGTCAGCACGACTCTCTTGCCGACCCACTTGGTCTTCGTGCTCGGGTCCATGTGGTCTCCCCATACTAGCCGTTGCTGATCCCGCAACGACATGGCCACTCTTTTGCACGTCAGCCAGTCGTTGCCGCCAGTCGGGTTCCGAAAAATGAAAACGTCAGGTGTAAGCCACTCGGGTTCCAATTCTGTGAGTTTCACTTCGCATTGCTCTCTTCGTTTTCGCCCGCTGCCGAACCACTACGTCCAACGGACGCTCCGCCTACCGGCTCCGCGCCGGTGACCATGGCGTTAGCTGTTGCAGCCGGGGTACGCATCTCGCACCCTTTTAAGTTGTTAATCATTTCGAAATTCCAAAAGGTACGCGGTGCGTACCCTACAAAACTCATAGTTAATAGCCCATTTTGCTAATCATCGTCATCTTAGCTATTTCCAGCAATGCCACTAACTGAGACATAGACATTCCGGCCTGTTGCCACCTGACATCATACTGGCCGGATCGGTCGTTTAAACTAATGACGACCAGCTTGGTAGGATCTTGCTGGCCGGATTCAATACGTTCCTTGACCTGCTCCAATACCTGCAACGGCGTATCTTTAGTGCCATCATTCAGAATTTCGGACAAATAGGTGATCTTGGTCATTTTTTTATTAAGTAATAAGTCGATGTAACGTAATAGCCGCACCATAACAAGGCAGTCGAAAAACCCAACCCAAATATCGCTGCCCTTCCACCTCGCGTGTAAATGCTAAAGATGAGGAAGAACAGCCAACACAGTAAAACTTTAAACATTAACCACCGCCTGATGTAGCAGGGAGTGAAGCCCTTGTCTGCCGAGCCAACCTATCACCGTAAGTATCCCCTTGGGCGTCGATCTCTTTATCGATCGCGGTCATCGTGGCCGGCGACGTGTCATTGCCCAGAATTTGCTTAGCCAGGCGTTTTTTCAGCGCTTTATCGAACTCGGCACCCATCCCCAGGCCAACCGAATCCATGGCTGCCGAAATCGCCTTTTGCAAGTCGGTCAAATTAAAATCATTCGGATAGGCAATATTTCCGGTAAACGTTTGGGATTGCCACAGATACACCAATTGAGAGATTTCGTTTTCGGCGACTTCGCCCATCCCGGCCATGCCGCGCAATGAGCTATTGGCCTCTTGAAAATGGAACGCCGTTGCAACGCCGCTTTGCTGTACGCCGCCCACAAATTCGAGGTTGGCAATACTGTAAATGTCATCGACCGTTGCGGCGATTTGCTTCATATACTGGTCGATCGGATCGGGCGGCGGCGCGACAAACAGCGGTTTTCCGCCCCCGGTCGGGTTATAGGTCAAGGCGTTATCGGTGCCGATGGTTAAGTCCTTCAGCTTCTCTTTTTCGGCGGCATCGACCACGGGCAAGGAAAAAATCGAAAAGGTTTGCGCCCGAAACAGTTCGCGCAGTTCCGAGCGCTGGTTGTATAAGTCCCAGTTCAGGTTGGCCAGGTCATACACCCAGCTTTGCGATTTGCTGTCTGTCGGATTCAGCGGCTTGGCAATATGCCACCGCACCACAGGGACACGGCCTAGCGCGTAGTCGCCTTGATCGATGACGTCGCTGCCGTCTTGTTCTTTACTCAGCTTCCAGCCGGTGAGAGTAAACGTCCGGTAAACGGTATCCTTGCCGGATTGCTCGCTAAACGTCACCGATGTCCAGGCCCCGGCCCCGTTTTTTTGCTCAGCGACCAACTGACTATGCAGCCGCAAGGCCAAGTAAGGGATGGCCTGATCGGCCTTGGTTTGGCCTTGGGTTTGGGGTTTATCGACAATGATGTACACCGTCCCCAAGATCATCGCCAAGCGCTGATAGGTAAACAGTAAGTCGTCAAGCTTAGTGCCGGCGCCGTCGGCGTTTATGGCAAATTTCGAATACAGGTCGTCAACTTCGCGGCTGGGCGCCTGTTTCCACAAAAAGCCCATCATCACATCGACGATTTTGCGCGTGTAGTTGGGATATACCGCCAGTTCTTTGCGGCGCTTGATTTTATTATCCGATTCGCGAAGGTGCGGAACCAGGTATTCGCCGGTCGCAAAACCGCCTTGGCCGGAGTAGGCATCCAGCAAAAATTGGTCTGAGGTACGGTCTATAGCCACGGTAAACTCCAAGACCGATAATCGGCCTTTTTCTTGTTAGGGTTACGTTTCCAAAATAAATACTGCGACATCGAGTCAACCTGGTCGTCATGTTTAACGGCCGGGAAATTGGTGCATTCGTTTTCAAATTCGGCCTGCCACGGTTCTATATGCTCTTCCGGCAGCCAGACCCGGCCGGCTTCGATAGCGGACGATTCCACGCTCATGCGCGTGACTTTGTCGCCTTCCGGCTCGATCATAATCACGTTATAGCCCGGCAATTCTTTCAACTCCTGGCCTAAGGCCGTGCCGTGGCCTTTGTCTTCGATCAATATCGCGCTCGGGTTCCAGCGTTTCTTTTGCTCGATCGCAGCTCGCTTGAGCTTCGGGTATTCCATTTTTTCCCGATACACGTCGATTAAATAATCATCGCCTTCTTCAGTTTCGCCCCAGGTCGTACAGACGTTGTAATCGTTTTTTAAGTTGGCTTTTTGCGCGGTATCCCAGCTTTGCACAATACGCTTAAACCGTGGCTTATAGCGATAGCGCTTAAACCACGTGATATTGATAATGTCGCCTTCCACCGCCGCAGGACGGCCCTGATACAACGAGTAATAGCTACGGCCCAGGATCGTGCGCAGCTTGGCCAGCGCCGCTTCGTTAAACCGGGCCGGGCATAAGGCCGCACCAACTGGACGGCCTAAAGGGTCGCCATACTCGGCTTCAGCGGCCAGATTGATGACTTCGAAATCGTCGGCAAAATCGCTTTTCAGGATGCGCCCGACCAGATCATCTTCATGCCAGCGCGTCATGATGATGATCATCACGCCGCCGGGTTCCAGCCGGGTGAAGATATCGTCGGTAAACCAATCCCAGATTTTTTCCCGGTAGGTTTCAGAGTTCGCTTCTTCGCGCGACTTGACCGGGTCGTCGATGATGATCAGGTTGGCCCCGTGACCGGTCACACCGCCGCCGGCGCCGACCGCACGTAAACCGCCGCCTTCCGATGTTTCCCATTCCGCATTGGTATTCGCATCTTTAGCTAAATCGACACGCGGCGCGGCAATGCGCCGGGTCTTGCGGCTGAATTTCAACGCCAAGGCAGCGTTATATGCACCGACGATGGTACGCAGCTTCGGCCAGCGTTCCATCAAGTACGCCGGAAAGCGGACCGTGACTTGCTCGGATTTGCCATGTCGAGGCGGCACCGACAAAATCAAATGCCGGGGCTTATGCTCGGAAACTTCACCGCGTAGCGACTGCTCCAGCATCTCAATGATCGGTTCCAGCCGTGAGCGAATAAAAGCCAAATGCGGCCAGTCCCAGCGGAACTCTGGGCTGGCTTCGCGGCACCAATCGCCAAACGATAGCGTGCTATCGCCTTCGGCGTCCTCGGCCTCAGCGCGGACGGCTTCGGCAATATCCGAAATTTCGCCTAAAAATTCTTTTTGTCGGCGTCTAGCCATTGGCTAACGATTCCGCAAACGGTTTTAGTACGGCAGCGAAAGCTTTTTTCATGTCCGGAAACTCTTCGGTAATGAAGTCGCGAAGTTGTTTGACTACGTCCATCCGGGCCTTATAAACCGCCTCTTCGAGTTCGGCCTTATATTTTTGCGAGGCAATATCAACGCGGCCTAGATCGGCCAAGGCTTTGGCAATTTTGGCTGTGGTTTCGGCCAGCTTATGCGGATCGTCGCCGGCTTCTTCGGCTTGCCTAAGTGCTGAAGACAAGCGCAAAAGACGGGTTTGCAATGTGCGGATGGTCGCATCACGCACCACGCCCTCGGTGTCCTCATTATTGGCCATCGCAATTTTGGCGATGTGATAAGTCTGATTCGCCTCGGCCATATCGCGTTCGAACTCTTCCTGGAACGATTTGCCATAGCGATTGGTCGCCATCACCGACACGGTCACATCAAGCCCTTCCGCCTTTAACCGCTCATTCAGCCAGTCGGTCAGCCCCTGGTAATCGCTAAAGCCGCCGGCGACCAGTTGCGCCTCGAACTCTTCGCGGATCTTGGCCGGGACTTCGGTTTTGATTTTCGAACGGCGAGCCATTAGATAGCCTGACCAGGCAAAGGACGAGCAATACCGGGAATTTCAACAACTCCATCGGCAATTTCCATACCCGCGGGCGTTAATATCGCAATATGTACGCTGCCGGACATCCGATCGACAATCGCATCCGCTGTGTTTTCCAGCCAGGCCAGTTCGATATACAGATTGTCACGGCTCAGCGTAAACCCCTGCTGGCTTAACGCGTTCAGCAACGTTCCCTGATGCGCCTGATACTGCGTTTGCTTTTGCAAGATCAGCAAAATCAGCAGACGAACTTGGGCGCGGTCATAATTAGCCATGGTGATTACCTTTTCTGTAACAGTTGGATTAAATGCTGATCGATGCGGCTCATGTTCTTGGAGATTTCGTCCAGACGGCCTTCTAAGGGGCCTACAGTCTCCAATACCTTATCCATGCGCCGATGCACTACGCTTAAGTCTTCTTTGGATATGCCGTTTTCGACGTCGGCTTCAATCGTTGCCAACCGCTGCCCTTGCTCGCTGACCTGCTGGTCAATACTTTTGACATCGGCCTGCACGGCTTTGATGTCGGTACATAGACTGTCTTTCACCGACTTCAGTTCATCAGCGGCCGCTTTGTGCCTGTTGCTCAAGGCTACAGACAGCGCCAGCGCGAAATTCAATAGCAACAGCGACAATGTCCAAAAATTAAAATCAAAACTGATCGTTCCCATCAGGCACCTATTTATTTTTATTAGAAGTTATTAAGATATTTATGAGTTACCTTACGGGGGTAAATCCTTACGACCGCCGACTGCTGTTGAGGTTTCTCTAGGGCTATGGGTCGATTTAATCATCACTTCCAACCGTTCTGCATACTGCCTCAGCATCCGGTTACGCTCGGCGACACGCCCATAAACGTCATCGCTCAAACAGCGTAATTCATCGGAGTTAATCGCCGGCAGTGCCGGTCGAACCGGCAGCGGCAGCGCTGTGGTTATCATCACGGGCTGCGTTGGGGTTGCCGTGCAGCCCTGAATCAGCAGACCAATCATTATCAAGATCAGTGCGAACAGCCAAATGTTGCGGGTTTGTAGCATCGAGAGTCTCCTGGCGTTGACGGGTTTCTAAAGCGGTCAGTGATTGATCCAGCTCGGTGCGCTGCTTAACTTGGCTAAGCGCGGTCTCGCTGACAATTTTTTGCATTGCGGCATCATGCGCCAGCCGCTCGGCTTTGCTTTTGTATAACAACATGGCGACGACCAGCATCATGATGATGATCAGGGCGATTAAAATAACGTTAATCATTTCAACCTCACCGCCGTGGTTGTCTTTGTGCGCAGATAAATATTGACCGCCGAAATCACCATCATCACGATCAGATAACTGCCGTCCGACAAGTAATTGCGCAGCAAATCGGCATGGTCGACCAGCACGGCAAAAGCCGCTACAGCCAGGTTGAACCACAGGGTTTTGCTTTGTAAGAACGGCTTGGATTGGTCCATAAGTTCGGCGCCAATGATGTCGACGTCAGTTTGGGTTTCGCTTGCTGAGATAGGTGTTTTGTCCATTGCGCTGCCTTAACAAATATCGGCTAATTGAAAGTGCATGCCGTCAGGCTTGGCCCAGGTTCCGCCCCAGTCAAAACCGTTGTCGGTAAAGCACTTAACAAAGCGCGGGCTTAAATTGGGCGGCATGCCGGCGCGGTTCCAGGCGGCATTGACATCGATCGCCAAGCCCCAGCTATGCATACTGGGCGTAGCGCCGCCGCGCTTGTTACGGATATTGAAGCAGCCATCCCAAGTTTTCAGTTCTTTGACGCAACCCGTCATAATCAGCGCTGCAAAGGCCCGGCTTAACGGCTCAACCATGCGTTTGTTGCAATAAATGCGCTTGGGGATGCAGCCGATTTCCAATTCTGGCGGCACATCAAACAGCACCATGTCTTTTTCTTTAATCGGGTCGCCAATGAGTGTTTGGCATTTTTTAGCGGTTAACATCGGTACTCCCTGGTTTTGCGTAATCGATACGCCTTCAGACAGCGCATCTTGTGAAAATGATCGGCAACATAGTCTTTAACCCAATCACGCCACATCAGCGGCACCAGCGCCAAGGCGGTACGGCGTTGTTCAGCCGTGGCTAAGGCGATAATGTCGGCAGCATAATGGCGGGGGCGTTTGGACATGGTAGAGAGGATAAACGGCAGGCAAAAAAAAACCCCGTAGGAAGCGGTTCCCACGGGGTTTTGATTTGAGTTAAGTCATATTAAAACAGCAGTTTAAGGTATCGTCAACTGCTCTGAATCATATTGTCTTTGGATTGGATTGATAGGTGCGCGGTGCGTACCCTACTGGCTTTCATCATTCTTGGGGAGCGGTAGATACGCGATCGGATCATAGAATGTTTCTTCATAATAAGCGCCAAAATGCCAATTATCTCTATGAAACCGACATCGTTGAATATCGCCATCACTATCTTTCAATAAAACATCGCTTCCATCTTTTGGTGCGCCGTCCATGTCTTGCCAAGGCATTGAGTCCCATAGTTCTTGTGGCGATGGTTGCGCTTCATCTAAAAGATTTGCCAGTTTTAGCAGTTCAGCTGCCAAGGTTCGCAAGGAATGTGCGTTGAGAGTAGTGGAAAAAACATCGGTCGCGATTTCAACTGATTGCCAGTCCTGATTGGGCGATACGCGAACATGAGTTTGTCTTTCAAGTTCAACTAACATCGGGAATTCTTGTGCTGCTGTAGGTGAAGACCTGTCAATATCGGAATTTACCCATGGTTTTCCAGATATATGCTCAGTGCCATGCCGCCATTCTTTCTCTAATGCTGCTCGCAGTTTTTTTTTAATCATAAATATCAATGGTGCATAGTTGTGTAGTTTTGTAGGGTACGCATCGCGTACCTTATAAACTATTTTCCTTCTACCTGGCTTTTGCAATGAGGGCAAAGCTTAGCTTCCTTTTTGATCCATTCCGCACATTCAGGACATTTTTTACGGTCTCCTGAAGCAAAATACATCAGGACCGCAAATGGCCCCAACAGCAGCCCGCCAATAACACCGCTTGCTGTACCAAATCCACGCCTTTGTGCTGCTGAAACGCCAATAAGCGCACCGAATAATAGCCATGCAATTGCCATCTTAATTCTCCATCGTTTAGTTAAAAATACACTGAGTATAGATGCTATTCTCTCAGTCAAGTGATGGACTTACAACAAATCCGCAATCCAATCCATATTAGGTGACGGCTTACCCTTAGCCACCCGCTTGCGTAATTTCCGGATGCCGCGCTCGGTGTAGCCGAATTGCTGGGCTAGCTGCCAATTCGATGCGCCATTGTCGTGCGCGGCCACGATCGCCTGTTCCTGGATCGACCTGACCAAATCGGCGCACCGATCAATCTCGATGCGCTCGCCATTGTAATAGGCGACCAGTTTCCCCAAAGCATCAAGCCCGATATGTTCAACCAGCCAATGATCGACCTTGACTCGTTTCGGCACTTCCAGCCGCCCGCCGCCGCGCAGTTCAACGATCTTCAATGCCGCCGTCAACCCCACCACATCAACCAGTTCGGCGACGCGCTTGGGCAATAAGGCTACGGTGGCTTCATCCAGGGCCAATGAATCCAGGCCTGGGTTGCGCTGAGTTGCTGACGGTCTATCCATATCAGCCCTTATGCGCTAAGGCTGCGCCGCGTTTGCTTTGTACGGGCTTATGGATCGATACGTCACTGGCTGCCATGTGCCCTGCGGTGACCGACTGCCAATCCGAATCTTTTTGGGGGGTAGCGGTTTTACGCTCGTCTTTAATCAGATCGCCGCTCCATCGTTTGTCTTTATAGGCTGCAATGGCGGTCTTATCCTGCTCGGTTCCGGCAAACTCGCGCACTTGATACGCAACGCGCCTTACCCAAGCATTGCAAAATATCTCAGTCATGCGGACTTTGTTTGCGCGTTTATAGCGTTTTAACGTGGCGGCATAGGTGGTGCGGTCTTTGTTGACCTGACGGCGCAGTACGTCAAATGTATAAGCGGCAAGTTCCGGCTTTATTCCGGAGCCGATAAAATACATTTTGCTGTCTTGGTATCCATATCCCGATCCAAATACGACGCCGCAGCCGAAGGCTCCGGCAATCACGGCGCTTAGCTGTACCAAGTATTTAGGCGGGGTGTATTTGCCGCCGGCTTTGCTGGTTTTTTCATGCATTTGGCTGGCGGCCACGTCGCCGCTGGTCAGATTGTATTTAGTCATCAAGGCGTCGGCTTGGCGTTTGGCCGTTTCGGCTTCGGCGGCATTGTCGCTGTTGGCCAGTGCCAGGCATTTTGCGATTTTTAGGGCAATTTTTTTAAGTTCTGCGTCTGTCATTGTGGTGTCCTGTATTGCGATTTATTAAGCCGTAAAACGTCATTTATTCATCGTTTCATTGCTGCGCTGATCAGCGCCTTAATGCGGGCTCTATTGGCCCTAGCTTTTTCTTCCGGATACTCCGGTTCCGGCAGTGCTGCCGGGTATTGCCGGACCGGCAACAGCGGCCGCAATTGGCTGGGACTGGGCCAGCGCTGGCATTGACTGGCCAGCGCCAGAAAGGCTTGCTCTAAACGTTGTTTATCCAGCTCTTCATTCCAGGCGATAGGCCATTTTTTAATGACGCGATACCATATCTCCGCTGTCTTGGTGACCGTTTCCAACGGCGGCCCGCCTTCGAGATGCAGCACAACCAAGGCTTTTAAGCAGCGGCCTACCGTCTGTTTTAGCCAATCGACGGGCTTGTCTTCAGCCATTGCCAAAATCCTCCAGCGCTTGTAAGGCTTGGGCGGTCTTGCTGATGGTATGCGTCTTGTAGGGTGCGCTGTGCGAACCGGTTCCCTCTTCAACTGGCACGAGTTCGGCGGTACGCACGGCGTACCCTACGTCATCCAGGACTCGCTTCAGGTAGTTGTGATTGCTCAATGGCTTGCCGCCTTTACCTTGCAGGCTGTCGATGGTTTGGCGCATGGCTTGGGCGACATGGGCTACAGGCCCCAACACCAGCGCTTCTTTCGCCAGTTTTAAGGCTTTGTCGTTGGCTAAATCCCGGCTGGCCGATCTGAACAGGCCCAGATAGCCCACCAACGCGGTGCCAGTCTCGGTATCCAGCTTGACTAACAGGCTCATGAGTTCGCGGCCGGCTTCGTCTTGTACGATGGCGTCAAGGCTGATGCGGGCATGACACGTTGGACATCTACTGAGCTGCATGGGGTTCTGCCAATAGAGCGCGGCCTTGCTCTGTAATTTCAAGATGCTCACAATTACCGCCTTTATGCACTGCAAAAGGGCTGGGTAATTGAACGCTTTTGACGAGGCTTTCTTTCAAGAGTTTATTGACTATGCCTGGATTAACGGTGCTTCTAGGCAATGGTTCGCGGGCGATAAACTTTAGCTCCGTCATGGCATGCGTAGATAGTTTATTAGCCATTTTCTTTCTCCCAATCATCTCGGCAAGCGTCATCCATTAGTGCATGCTCTCTTCTGTCATAGCAGTTATTGTTGGCTCGCCGCTTTCAATGTCGTTAAGGGCGCCTTGTAAAAAGCCTGCGACAAACTCATCGCCCATCAAGTGCCTAAACAGGTCGATCAGCAGGATCAATACGAGTTGTAAAAAAAGGGCGGTTTCCTCTTCGCTCTTGTCAATGTCCAGCAATTGATTAACGCGTTGTTTTATAAATGCCATGTCCATACTATTTACCTTTATTCAGTTTCTTTTGATGCGCCGCCAGCGCGGCAATGACTTTGCTTAATTCGGCTTTAGTGCACCACTCCACCCGTTTTTTGCCGGTTAAGCGCTCCAGCATCGATAAGGTCTTACCCTCTTTGCCTTCTTGCCTGGCTATCAGGTAATCCCAGGGCCGTTTCATGTCCGACAACAAGGCTTCAATTTTTAATATCTGCGCTTTGTTGTCGGCGGTGTGCGGCCGCTGGGTATAGGTCTTTTTGCCTTTAAAGCCGGCTTTCTTTAAGTGCTCCAGTACTTTAGCCCGGCCGGTTGCCGACAGGTCTTTGCTGGACGAGACACCGCCCACCTGCATCAGCATGGCCCGGTAAGTGTCGTCATCCATGCCCAACTGCTGCTGGGCGATATGTATTTTGGCAATCTCGCTGTTTTTATAGCAGCGTTTGCCTGGCGCTTTGTTAGTTGGCTTAGGCATGTTCTTCACCTATGACCGCCTCAGCAGGCTTCGCTGATTTTTCATCCTGATCTTCAGGCAAAGCCCTTAGCGCCAGCTTATAGGTTTCAGAATCAAGCACTTCAATCGTTGGATTATGTTTTTTCAGGTGCGCGATAAACGATCCAGGGCTGTTAAACCATGGTAAAACTGATAAAAACGGTTCATGCAAGCGTTTATCGCGACAATACTTTTTACCGAATATTTTGATATCAACTGCTTTTGTCTTTGCTGACGGACTTTTTCTTTTCACACAGTAAAAACGTCTTGCAATCTCCGGCATCTGGCCGATGTTTGACTCTTTACCATGCCACCACCATTCGCCTCTAATCCAGCCGTTGACATAAATCTGTATGACCAGTTTCATTTTGCTTTGCCTGACTTCGGCTAAAATCAAGTAGTTGTCGCACCGTAAACAAGCGCTTCCATAAGGGAGCGACAGTTTCTCTTTGACTTCTTCCCATTGGGCTTTAGTGGGCTGAGTCATCACAACCTCGCAATATCCAGCGGAATGGCTTGCCATTCAGATTCAGGAGTTTCGCGCTGGAAGAATTGCAGGTAAGACTTGCTACCAACGATCTGGATGCTTTCAGCAATGTCATCCATGGCCGATTTCCACACTGGGTGATCGATCTTGTAACGGCGCAGTTCGAGTACTTTTTGGGTATCGATAAACCCCGTTTTATCAACCCTGAACGCTTCATTAATCAGCACTTTGATAATGTCGTCGATATCGCTGCTATGCGCCTTAATCAAGCCTTGCAGCTTTTCCATGGCATTGTTTAACTTTTCGTTAAAGGCGATTTTGTCGTTTATTTTCAGGTTGATTTTTTGGGTAGCGTTATAGTTGATCAGCTGGATGTTGCCTTTCCAGGCTTTTTTCTTGCTGTTTTCCGATACCACGCCAATTTTTGCGCCGTGCTCGCTGTTGCTGATTTCGATAAATGCATCGATATCAGCAAAGGTTTCGGCTTTAAATTGCTCAATCAGTGCCGACAGCTCAAGGGCGCGTCGGTTACGGCTATTGACCAGCTTGTCACGAGCCAGGTCGATATTTTTGACGATATCGATTGGGCACAAGCGGCCTTTGGCATCCTGTAGCGGGGGCGTTACCGGATCTTGTTTAATCTCGGCAACGTGCTTATACAGGTCTTTTATTTTCAGCACGCTTTGTTTAATAAAATCTTTGGTTTCCATTTCTAATCCTCAATCTCTAATAGGGCATCAATTAATTTATTCCAGGACGCAGCGGCTTTTGCCGTGATGACATCCCCATAGTCAAACCATAGCTTCAGCAATGCCGCTATCGCTGCCGCCGTTACCCAGGCGATCGTCCACTGCCAAACAAGTACAATCGCGGTATTCATAGCATCCCCAGACGTTCCAGCTTTTTAGCCGCAGCCCGTTTTCTGGCCAGCCGATACGCTAATTGCTTATCCAGGCACCATTGCCGCAAACGCTCCCACAATTCAGCCTGTTCAGCGGCCTTTAATAACTCGCTTTTACGTTTCATACCGCCTCGCTCCAAACAACCTGACAGCCGCACACATGGGCGGATTTTTTAATATGCAGTTCATCTTCACTGATTCGCATCTGGCCGATGGCAACCCCGCGCAAAACTTTGGTGCTAGGACAGTTAGCGATATCAATGACCGGCATGGCGTTTTTAAAATTAATCACCTGTACCTCGATGCCTTGCTCGACTAGTATTTGCACCGCCTGGCACACGAGCTTTGATTTACGGCGGATCAAGGCCATATCGGGATAATGTTTTTTTTGTTTGTAGCTCATTGCGCCCCCTTAAGATAAGGTCTACGGATAAATGCTTGTGCTAAATCAAAATCGATGCGATATCGCTGATGAATACGAATCCAATGCAAGACGGCCTGCCGACTCCACCGATGCGGGTTCTTCTGGGCCGGTTCCGGGAAACCGGTTTTGCCAGGCTGGATCTGATACCACACAAGCCAAGACACTTCATCGCTATCAATAAGGCGATCATGTGTACTGTCGCCATCCTGTAAATCAACCAAGTCGATGACGGCGGTCATTACGACACCGTGCTTTTGAGTTGATCGAGCGCGTCCTTGGACTTGCTGCTGAGTATTATCTGAAACTCTTTATCGTCTTTATCGGCAATGATCAGCGTCTTGTAAAAGTCCTGCGGGCTGCTTTTGTCGAGCCGTTGTACGGTGATTGATTTAACGCCTTCTAATACGATTAAGGTCATCACTCACCCCCCAGGCTTTGATAAGCTTGTTTGATCGTACCCAAGTGCATGGCATCGTCAGCACCCAAGGCCAGCATGGACGCAAGCCGCAAAGTTTCAGTGACCATGCCCAGTGCACCCGGCTTGGCCGCTATCTTGGCGCAATAATCCACCGCACTCCGACCAACACTGCCGTCAATGGACAAGCCCCAAGCCGACAAAATCACGCTCACATCGTCACGGGTCGGCTGTTTCAACGCCTGCTTCTTGCTGATTCGTCTAAACAGCGGGGCATTCAGTTCGGATCGACGTCCGGCCAAGTTGCTATATACCTGCTCTGACCCGACATAAGCCACGCCGATCTTGGCCACATCGAAAATGTTTTTGATGCCCCACAAGGCCTCGGTAGACAGCAACTGCGCTTCATCGAAAATCAACAGCCCTTGGGTGCCTTTCAAGCGGGCAATCACTTCATCTTCCAAATCGGCGGAACGGTTGCTAAAGCCGCGCAAGCCCACCGCCGTTGCAATGCGCCGTAAGCAGGCCGGATAACTCGCGGCTGAAGGCGATGCGGTCACGATGAAGACGTTCGGATGCTGTACTGCAAAGGCTTCGCAGGTGCTGGTCTTACCGACTCCTGCGCCGCCGTGGACCATCACCGAAACCGCCGCCATCCGCGCATAGGCCAGGGTGGAGAAAATCTTTTCCGAGGTCGGCGTCTTTACCCACTCCGGCGCTTTGGGCATTTCCGCCCGTTGCATGGCCGACTCTTTGCGGGTTTCCAGCCAGCGTGTCAGCTGCTGCTCGATCTTTTCATTATCGCCCTGGTACTTTTCCTGCAACCATTGATTCAGCTTGCTGCCGCCGCTGGTTTCAATCCCCGCTTCCTTGCTGGCCTGTGCCTGGCTGAGGCCTGCTGCCGCTATCTCTGCTCTTACGCGCTCACGCAAGTTGTTTTGTTTTTCCATATTCATTTTTGCTATACTCCAGTTTCTTGTTGTAAGTACAAAGCTTGCTTTGCACTCTGTTTTAAACGGCATTTTTGCCGCGTTTTATGAAGGCTTTTGGTTGCACCCAAAAGCCTTTTTTATGCGCTCAGTTCAGGTACGTTGAGTCCTGGCATAAGCGTTCCACAAAAACAACCTCCTTTCCGGCCTTTCTTAATGCTCGCCCCAGCTGAGCATTTATCTGGATCCTCTCCATTTCCGCCGCGTGTACACTCTGAACAATCAACCATTAGCTTTCCGCGTGAATCTCTCTCACTAAATTTGGCTTTTTTCACTTGTTGGTTCATTATTTCTCCCCCGTCATCATCGCAATCTTTTCCAATTCTTTGTCTTTTCTGGATAGTTCAGCAGCTGCTGCAAAATCATTCCAAACATCGGCAGCCTCTTGAAGTGTTGATCTATAAAACCTCTCTGGCGGAATGAGCAACAGACAACCTTCATCGTTATCCTCCAATGGTTCACGGTTTGCACAGATAACCACCTTGACTGCCGTAGCCTCTTGACGCCTTTTCAACTCCCATAACTCAGACGCAGATCCACAGATTGGACATGGCGCTAACGCTATGTCGGAATCTCTACAACTTCTAAAAAACTCACTCATAAATCACCCCGTCATCATTGCGATCGCTTTACTAAATACCGCGTCAGCATCAATCACCTGACCCGATTCCCCTTCAAACCCTTGATCCAGCGGTTTGTTAAATAACCCCGTGACCACCTTGCTTTCCGGTGCTTCGGGCTCGGCCAGTGCCGGCAACTTATCCGTATGCAGCTTTTGAATGGCCTTAACTTCGCTCGCCTGCTTTTTAACCAGCTTGTTGATGCGTTTGGTCCGTTTCATGTATTCAGATCCCGCTTCTTTATCGGTAAAGCCAACCGATGGCTCATACTGTGCGCTCATCAAATATTTGCCTTCCAGGCTGTAAATATCCACGTCCTTGGTCAGATCGTCCGGGTCGTAAAACACCCCGACTTCGTGCCCCCGGTATTCGTTCAGCGTTTCGCACCAATAGCGGTTGCTGCCCAACTGGCTTTTGCCGGCCTTGATCGATACCATGCCGTTGTTGCTGTTGGCCTTAACCACTTCGATCGACAACATCAACAATCGCCGCTGCGCCTCGGTGGCTTTACGTGGGGCCCAGCTGACAAACGAAAGCTCATAAGCCTGGTCAAAGCTCATCACCCCGCCGCAAACCAGGGACCGGCGTTTTTCCTGGGCGTTGTGCCGGATCACTTCATACTCGATCGCTTCCCGCAACTCAGCGGACGTAATCGCGGTCGCCTTGCTAAAGCCCCGGTCGCGTATTTTTGGGTTAGTCGCCACCTTGTCATGGATGCCGCCGATACCGAACGCCCGTTCTACGGGCTTGCTGCCCGGTGAGGCGATGGCATGATCAGGGTCGGTAAAATGCACATCCATCCCCAGCATTAACAGCATGCCCAGCGGGTCGTTCGGCTGGTTGCCGAACCGGTGCCGCCCCTCGGCACGGCCGGTCATCATCTTGTTAGCCGCCACGCGGGTGTTATCCACCTGCAAATAACTGGGCAAAAACTGTCCGGTCATATCGTAGGTGGCCAGCCGGAAGAGATCGGTGCTTTCGGTCTTGCCCAGCCGCCAGGCAACAATCTTGCCGCTGTACAAATCCTGCCAAACCCAAGCGGTGCTGGTGTTGATGATTTCGCCGTCCGGCCATTCGACCCACAATTTATCGAACTTAAGACCGTCGCCCGATACGGCTTCACCGGCACGGAATACGGTTTTGTCGCGCTGCTGGAACGGTGTCAGCAAGCGGAAGGCTTCCGGGCCTTGGCGCATAAAAGTAATGATGCCGACCGAATATTCCGCCTCCAGACGCCGCCGTAGCGTGGCGTCGCTGGGGATGGCCCAGCCGTTGGCTTTCGCCATGTCTTCGGTGCGCCGATAGCAGTCTTTAAAAGACGGTTGCCGCCGGTGCAGGTATAACTGCACGTAATACTCAAATGCCTCCGGCGAGCAGTCGGCCAGTGTGGTGCGGCCGGTATAGCACCCGGACAGCGCCGGGGCGTAATCGGCCACATCAAAATGGATGCATCCGGGTTTGCCCGGTTTGCCCAGCCACCAGTTTTGCAAGGTGCGCCAGGACGGGCAGACCTCGGGATTGGCCGCTGCGACCTGTTGCATCAAGGTGTTGATCGGCGTTTTCTTAGCCCGCAACGGCGAGTTTTCGGCGCGGCGGTCATTGATTTGCTTAAGCGCAAAAACTCGGCGCTGGTCCTGGTCGATCAGTTTTTTCAGTTGCACCACCACTTCGGCTTGGCGATAGGCTTTGCCTTGCACCTTGGCCGTTTTGCGGCGGAAGTGCTCCCAGTCGATGAAAAACTCAGGCTTGGCCGGCATTTCAGCATGGGCTTGATCGACTAACGCCTGTATCTCAGCGCTGGCTTTGGGCAGCTGGTCTTTGTACAGTTCGGCAAATTCATTTTTTCCGGCTTGGAGAGTCAGGTAAACCCGCGTTTCTTCAGGCAAGGCCGACAATGGGTATTCCTTGCCGCCGCCTTTTCCGGTGCGAGTCCGGTGCAGCCAGTTATCACGCTTGGCTGCTCTGATAACGCCGGATTTGGTTTCCGGCATACCAATCAGCCCGGCCAGTTCCTGTGCGCTGTAATAAGTTTCTGAACCACTCATCCGACTATCCTAACGTTTGGGCGGAGGCCATTCGCCATGCTAAGCTTTGAATTCCACAACAAAACCGCATAAGGAAGACCTCCATGAACGAACAAACAAAAAAAGACCTACTTCCATACAAATACCCAAGACCTTTACCCAGAGAACACGCGCTATCCATTTTTGTCATGCATGAGATAATCAATGAGCTCCTCGTGATTCTTGATTTCATCAATCTTGAACACCAGCCGCCAGTTGAACTCGAAGAACAACAATGGAGCGAATTCATCAATAATTTTGTGAGCTGTTTTGGCTCCCTTCCAGCGAAAACCGGCGACGTGGAACATGCCCTGCGCGGCGAAGATCGACAACTCGTGGCATTGTTGGGGCAACGTATTTTAAAAAGTATTGACGCTCTCTATCGCATACCGGACATGCTTGGCGCACGATTCCAGGATGAAGCCGTTCTGCTACTGCCAACAACTTATGCGCAACGGCTTGACATGCTGATTGGCGAAGGGCGGATACCCGTTGCCCAAATAACCCAGTTTGATGTGCTTCGCTTTTAATCTCATTCATAGTGACTCTCTCATTAACCCACGTTACTTTTCAGCCGCTTCAAATCTTTCAAGCGGCTATTCATTTCTTTCAACATTTCCTCTTTCATCAACTCCAACTTGCCAATCTCGGCATCCAAAGCATCAGCACCGTAAGCCACCCGGCCGCCGCGCTTAGCCACCAGCCAGTTAGTCAAATGATGCCCTGAACACACCGTCTCCAATATCGGCGCCAGCCAAAACGGCAACGAATGATCCAGCCGGGCCGGCGAGCAATACGCATCCAACATGTGTTTCGAAACGTCCTTGTCTGCCAACCGGCTAACCTCTGCGCTCAGCGTGTACCGGTCTTTAATGCCCGACTCAGCCATCAATAAACTGACAGTCTCCGATACCTCCCGCGCATAGCTAGACTCGCCCGGAATAACGATATCAACCGTTGGAATCTCGAACAGGTCTAGCGTATGCCTATCTTTGACCCTCTTCATGTCAAGCCGCCTTACGCCTTTTTACGTTGAGCGGATTTTCAGAACGTGTATGATAATCAACACCCGCTTTCCGCCCTGGAGCGCCCCGATTCGGCACGCCGAGGGTATTGCCATCGCCATCAATACTGATGTGATAACGGCTGGGCCAGATCGACCAAGGCGCGATGCCGATCTTGTCGGCAATCGCCTTTTCCCCTTTGGGGTAAGGCCGTTGCAACACGTTGGCTAGCGACGTGGGGGCTAGACCTAAATGCACAGAAAGCCGCCGTAATGACCAGCCCGCCTTATGCAAGGCGGCGACGATATCGGCGTTATGCCAGTCTTCAGGACTGGCTTTTTTAGGGCTGTTTAATGTTTTCATGTGCTATACGATAGCGTAGTAAATTACGAACGTCAACAACGAAATTAAATATATTACGAATAAAAAACCCGCGTCACTGTTACGTCACAGTTTAAATTCGTAAAATACTGAGGAAAATTGTCAAAATGTATAATTATTACAATGTCTTATGCTAACTGTGACCTCGAAAGATACTAATAACCCTCGCGTCACAGTTAGCGCTTCTAACTGTGACGCGTTTGCGGACAGAATTGACCTGTTAATAAACACTGTGGGAGGCAATTCCGAGTTCGCGAGAAAATGCGGTGTTTCAGAGGGAACGGTTAGGAGCTGGAGAAAATGCGAATCTGATCCATCCAGAAAACGCTTAATTACGATTGCTGAAGCTTTTGATATCTCTCTCGTGTGGCTCGCAACCGGCGAAGGAGAAATGCGGCCCAATGAAGCCTACCCCCTAACCATTCAGCATTCCGTGCAAGAGCCTGCGCCTTCCGTACGCGCTAAACAAAATACAGAAGATAGGCCAGACACATGGGACAGCTTCGCCCTGGTGCCCGTATATGACGTTCAAGCATCGGCCGGGCATGGAAGTCTTGTTGAATCGGAGTTACAGACCGGGCAACTGGCCTTTAAAAAATCGTGGTTAAAAGAAAAAGGCTTACAAGTCGGTCACTTAGCCATCATTACAGCCAAGGGCGATTCAATGGAGCAGACTATTTGCGATGGAGATACACTGTTGGTTGATACGCGCGTCGATAAAATAATTGATGACTCAATCTATATAGTACAAGCCGACCATCATTTGATCGTAAAGCGCTTGCAGCAAGACTTTGACGGTTCTGTATTTGTCATCAGCGACAATCCACGCTATGAAAAGCGGCACTTAAACCCAGAGCAAGCCAAAAATTTAAAAATAGCCGGTCGTGTCTGTTGGTATGGCCACGAAATTTGAATCAAAAAAAGACCATTTGGAGGTAGTCCTCGAAATGGTCTTTTTTAAACGGTGGAAGGGCAAAAAAAGCAGAATTTTTAAACGAGTTTTAAACGCTTAAATAATGATTCTTAAATATCGCATTTTATTTGTCGCAAAATACAGAAAATTGCAAAATTTAATTTTTATCGCAAACTCAAACAAAAAAATGAAAATTGCTTTAACTATCTGTTTTTATAACTGTATATAACGCTTTATAACGATTCCTTCTTTATCGCATTTCTTCTGGTCCCTCACATTTCTGGCACAAAAAAGCCCCGCATCGCGACAAACAATGCAGGCCACTAAAACTCAAATCAAACGTTTTATCAATCCAACTCCACATCCACCCGCCGAAACCGCCCATCACGCAACGCTTCCACGATTTCCCCTTCCAAATACGAACTTTCGATCAGTTGCTCGCCATCGTCGCGCCCATACAACCGATAACGGCACGTCTGCACCGCCGCTTGGCCGAACGTGTCGCGGCATTCGGGATTGATATAGACCAACAAAGTCGCGCCCAATAACGTACAGGCCGCGCTGTCCGCCGGCAATATTTCTTCAAAACCAAACGGATTAACTGATTGCTCTTTTGTCGAGAAAAATGACTTCGACAAAACCGGCGCAGGCCTGAACAGCAACTTTCCATCCTCAAACACAAACGGCGCAGGTCCCAAGAAAAGATGCGTCCAAAGATGCAAAAACTCCACCGTCGAACCGGAAAGACGCGCCACGCAACCCCGTCCATGTTGCCGTGGATCGACAGCAAATCCGCTGCTAACCAAAAAGCTGGAGTTTTCGACCGGGTTGCGTCCGTATTCGGCCGGGTCGCGGAACGCCACCAGCAGCCGTTCGATTTGATCGTAAAACTCCTCAGTTAACCCGGCCCGGACCATTTCCAGCACGAACTTGTAATGCATGTGCAGGAAGATGGAGCCGTTCTCCAGCCAGCCGTAATTGAAGACGCCGATCCGCCCCAAGTCCAGCGCATTTTCCCCCAGCGGTTCATTCACTCGGTACATGCCCAGCTTCTTGTCGAGCAGTTCGGAATTGCGCGCGGCGTCGTATAAGCGCCGAACTTCCTCCGGTTCGGCGATGCGCAGGGCATGGACGAATCCTTCCAGAAACAGCGGCAGCGGTTTTTGCTTGAAGCAGGTCACAGCCGCCTTGCCGTCTCCGATTTCCTGATACTGCTCGGCCTCATAGGAGAAATAAGTGACGATGCCTTCCGGCGTCCGGGCTCTATCGATCGCCATATCCAGATAGCTCGAAACCGTCGCCAGGAAGTTTTTCACAGCTACAACAGAGAGGACTTGTTCGGCACCCTCAAAGCCCATGAACATTTTGTCCCGATAGGTTTCCTTTTGAGCTCCGCTTTGCTGCCAGAATAACTCCGGCATCAGGTCGGCGCGGTTTAACAACGCTTCCAATCCGGATATAAAATCCGCCAACTCCGACGGCAGGGGAAAGTCTCCCTCGACATCGGCCAAGGCTTTCGAGGTAAAGCCCACCAAACGCTTGAGTTCAATGGTTTCATTGACCGACGAGCCGAAAATGCCGGGCAAGCCGTTCAACGCGTCGCACCAACCAGGGCGGTCCGCTTCCATTTCTATGCCGACGCCGAACGGGTCCAATGTGGCCAGTTTGTTGGCGACCAGGGTCAGGATTTTTCCGAGCAGCGAGGTGTAAACAATTTCGCCGTGACCGCGTTGCGAGCGGACTTGGTGGCGGCGCTGGCTGCGGGAATCGATCAGAGCCATCTTTTCAGGGCATCCTTGCACCGCGCCGTATTGGCGAACGCCGTTGGGCGTCACCACGTATTTTTGCGAACGGGGAACGACAAAATGGGTCGGATCGAAAAATGTGTAAGTGTTTTCCAGGAACAAGCCGGACAGCCGGTCCGGGAAAATCGCCGCGTAGCTGATCAGCAAATCGACCAGATATGTCCAATGATCCGACCAATAGCCGCGGTCGAATTCGGCATCTTCCACTTCCACCGCTTGCGCCAGGATGTCCTTGATGACCGGTTCCGGGTTGTCCGTAGCCGATTGAAGCAGTTGCCATAATTCGGCGTATTTGAACTCGCTTGCCAGCAGTTGTTCGAGGCCTGCAAACCGGCTGAAATGATGCGCTAGGGTTTGGGGAGCGTCCACAACGAAACGCGAGTTTCGCAACGAACAGGGATTGTAGCCGTCCGGCTGGATCAGGTTGAAGAAATAGCGGATGTTTTTGTCATCCAGCCCAGGCTCAAAGAACACGTCCATACGACGGTTTTGCAGCACATCGCGAAAATCGCCGTTGCCTTCGGAATATGGCGTGTCCTGCAACAGGAAGTCGTTGTAATCCCGTTCCAGGTCGCCGTGCTTGCGGCCGAACAAATACAACCGCGCGCCGCCAGGCACTTCCTTCGGAAAACCGCCGCGCAAACCGTTGTCCAGATAACATTGCCGGGCATGGGCATCGAACAGCGGCTTGGCGGTGGCGGTAAAGATTTTTTGGGTGATGCCTTCAATCAGTCGGCGGTTTGTGCCCCGTTGGGTTTCGAAGTAACCGTCTTGGTCAGCCTCGACGATAAATTGCTCAAGCACCGATTGCGATTCCGCATGACCGTAAAAGCCGTAAAAAACTTGGCTTTGTCCCGGTTGCAGTTCGAGGGTCATAGTCTGAAAAGCCGACGGCGTTTGGTTACCTGCCACCTGATTATCGAAATCCAGGCCGTCATTGATAAAAAACCGTTCCGGTTTGGAAAAATCTCCAGCCAAACCGAAAATCCTTTCCGCGTCGACCAGCACTTGGGTGCGTCCGCCATTTAAAAAACCGGCGAAGAAATTGCAGGCGATCACCGGTTCCACTTGCGGGGAATCGGTAGGCCAGACTTTCAATCGATAAAAAGGCAGATTTTCTTCCACGCCTTCGACGCGCATGAAAGCTTCCGAAGTCCGGCTCATGAACTTCAAAATCCATTGGTTCATACCAAAGGGCAGCACTTGCGGCAAGCCGTCGACAATCTCTATTTTTTTGGCCTGCGCGGAGGTATTGGTGATTGTGATGCGACGCACTAAACCGGCCACCGGCGCTTCCGGCAACGTGAACATATCGGCTCGAATGCTGAACCCCAAAAGCGGATTGATCTCTTCGACGCCGACTTCATGAGGCATGACATAAAGGCGTTGCTTGACTTCCGGCCCCGCACCGCGCTGGAAAGGCTCGTGAGTCAAAATTCTGTCGCTATCGGTAATTTTCAGGAAAGTCCTGAAACCACGGGATGGCGTCAGTTGATAAGCTTTGTCGGCAGGGAAAAACTCCAAAAAGGCCCCGTCTTTATTACGCACCCCAAAACTGGCTACGGCCTGACCTCGGTTGACATAAAAAACCCAGGCCGGGCGCCCCATCGTACCGGCGATACCGGGCAAAAAACTGGCGAAAGGAGCAAGGTCGTTGTATTGCTCAATGACGAAGCGATTATCGGCGTCTAAGGCATAGTGGGTCTGGTTCACGCGGAGGCACCTTTGGGGTTGATATTGAATCGGCGGCTTGAGTATAAAGCAAGACTTTTTAGTTGAGTTCGAATTTCAGATTATCGATCTGTGAAAGAAGCCATGCGGGTGTAATTCAAGCGATTAAATGCTCTTTCGTTTGCCAGGCCATTTCCTTAAAGCTTAAGTTCCTAGACAAGCCGGTGATCGATATTTTATAGCTGCCGGCGTTCTCGGTTCCTGAAAATCCTTATCACCGAAAGCAAGGTGGCTTTAAAGGATAAAGACAGGATTGTTGCTGTATTATCGCAACAGGACATTTAGTCTTGGTCGGCTAAAATTGACGCCGCCGAATCGGTCACGGTGTTTATCATGACCAAGCGCTATCGGGATGATAGTGAGGAAAGGGCATCAGTCGCGGTGCAAGGTAGGAGTAATCAGAACTGCCGCTGGTTTAGGTTGTTCTGATAATAGCGTCTATTTCATGCCATCAGATGATTAGATGCAAAGCCTTATCCAGCAGCCCCGGAGAGGCAGCGAAAGCAATTCTGCATTCCTGTACTCGATCCTGGCTATAACTCAGTTTCTTTTTGCGGAATTGACTCAGGCAATCCACTATTTTTAGGCTTCGTACTGATAACACGACCTTGTTTATCAAATTCAGCAAGCATTTCCGAGTCGCGCTGTTTCAAATATTCCTCAACTAATGGCTTTACCAGGCTTTGATCCTTAAAACTCCATAAGTGATTGATCAGTCCTTCCATTACCATCGCGTAAACACACGCTTCTATGCTTTCCATCACCGCCATTTGCGGCGGCTCATTACTAGAAACACCCGCTTCAACTTCCAGCAAGCGCTTAAAAGCCACATAGCGAAATAAACCAGAATCCAGTTGCATCGAGAAAACGGTTTTTCTAGCATCGACATGATTCAGTATCGAACCATTTTTTACAGAGACAGCCCTTAGCATGCTGGTCACAGTGTCCCGTCTGAACTCTGTAGAACCGCCCGCACCAAAATAATGTGCACCGACCCCGCCGGTTAATAGATTAGTTTCATAAGCAACAATGCCTCCTTCCAGCAAGATAGGTGCATACAGCAGAGGCGGCAAACTCGGGCCATGCGCTTCGGCTTTACTCTTGTCGTCGGCATACATTTCCCGGGTTTGATGAATAATTTTGCGTTCATTCATCAAGTCGGTCAGGCCTTCTCTTTCCAACACGGTAAACCATTTTCCGTTACCGGCTTCCATCAATGCGCGAATCAACATAGGCGTTGCGCCTTGAGTCACTGCCGTAGAATATTGCACCAGGTTTTCGCTGCTTTTGTACTGCCCGGTCTGGTCGCGGAATTTATACACGGCTACTACGATCGGCTCGGTGGGCGGCGGTAACGAGCGTAACAAATCGGAAAGCCCTGAACGATAATCGGTAGTTGCTTTGCCGGAGCTGACCGGCTGGAAAATACTGGAGCACGAAGTTAAAGTTGCCGCGGCCACAATGGCGCACAGTAATCTGCGAGAAAAAAGAATCATGGTGTGGTTGTATAAGGGACAGTTAATACGGTATCGGAAATGCCATCGGAAATGCTGATGCTAACGCTGCCGTTAGTTGGCGCATCGCTCACTAACACTGAGAAATCGCTCTGGCCATCACCATCCAGATCAAAATTGAGATCAGAGCCCAATTGAATATTACCGTTATCGTCAAATAGATTCTGCGTGGTAGAACGTGACACCTGATTAAGAATCGCTCTCTGTAAACTGTCCTTAAAAAGTTCAATTTGGGTTTTTGGTGTAGCCGCTGTTTTGCTGGTGGCGGTCGCTGGATCTTTGTGGTTATTCTGCCCCTCAGCCTGATTCAGTAAAAAGCTGCCGTTCAAGGGGTTCCCGCCAAAGCTGGGGCTTTCAAAGCGGTGAATGATTTCCGTAGCCAGTAGCGGTGGAGCAAAAACAACCAACAACAAAGCATAAATCCGTAATCGCATCATTAATAAATCTCCAATCCACGCAACGCATCCTTATGCTGCTGAATATATAATTCCAGTTGGGCTCGTGCCGCTTGGGCTTTTTCCTCAATACCGCTGGGTCGGGTGCCAACGCGCTCCTCAAACACGATGTTGTCGTTGATTTCTATCCAGATGATATTGCCGGCGAAAATATCGGGGCGCTCGCGCACAGTAACAGTACCTGCATCATCGGGAACCTCCCAGCCGTTAATTAATTCTTCATAAAATAAATGACCGACACGCGATACGGTTTGGTCAACCACAAGACCGCCAATTTCAAACTTCGGTTCGACTGCCGCTGCTGAAGACAGCACCATCAATAGAAGGCTGAAGATGTAGCGTTTCACTAATTACCCTGGCGAATCACCACGCGGTTGTTGCCGCCGTTTTGTTTGACCGTCGCTTGATTATTGTCGCCTGTTTGTGACACAGAGCTGTCGTTACATTTGCCGGATTGTTTCACAGTGGTATCATTTTGATCACCTTTTTGCCGAATACCGGCACGATTATCATCGCCTGTTTGTTCCAAGGTGAATTCGTTATTTATTCCGTCTTGCTCGATAGACTTCTCGTTCCGTTTACCGTGCTGTACGATATTTTGTTTGTTACTGGGATCCGATTGTTGCATAACAGGTACCTCCCTAGCTTTCGTCAGAGGAACACAAGTGTCGGCATAGGCTGCTGGATGAAGAAAAAATCCTAGCATTAAATAAAAAGTCTTCCACTTTTTAGCGCATTGAAAATTGTACATGATGAGTTTCCTCTAAAATTTTCCTGCCAAAGACGGAGTTCCATAAAAAAAGCAGGAAAGGCGTATGCCTTCCCTGCCATCTTAAAACTTATACCTTAAATATCAAATGTATAAGTATTTTTTAAATTAAGGATTTTGCAAAATTGTAGCAGTGTTAAATGAACCATTTTGCGCTGCACTAGCAAAATCGCCACCGGCATTTTGAGTAATGGCAATAGCATTACCTTCACCACCGGCTTGACTTGCATTAGCGGTATCGCCCGCTGCAGTTTGGTAAATATCCACTGTATTCAACGCTAATGTACCATCACCTGATTGATCAACAGTTGCTACGTTAGAATCACCAGATTGAGTAACATTCGCTGAATTATAGTTGCCTGATTGATCAACAGTCGCATTGTTATTTTCTACGAGTCCGTTACCAGATCCATAATTGTTTTGATCAACGAATGCTGTATTGTCGTTACCACTTTGGTTGATAGATGCTACATTTTGCACATCTTGCTCAACTGTTGCGGAATTATTACTGCCGGATTGATCAATACTGGCTACTTTATTGCCGTTACTCAAGCTGTCAATCCTCTGATCAACGCTAGCCGTATTATTATTTCCTGATTGCTGTACTAATGCTTGATCAGAATTTCCTTGCTCAATAGTAGTGGTATTTCCATTACCTGATTGAGCAACAGTTGCGGTGCTAAGATTACCAAGCTGATTAACGGTTGCCGAGTTACTATCACCTGATTGCGTTGCACTGGCGATATTTTGATTACCTGATTGATTTACTGTAGCTGTGTTGTTTTCAACTACGACATTGCCATTACTGCCAAAAATATTATTCTGGTCGATTGTCGCGGCATTGTTGCTACCGGATTGATTGATGGATGCAGTATTTTGCACATCCTGTTCAACTGTCGCAGTATTATCATTACCCGATTGATTAATGCTGGCTACTTTATTGCCGTTACTGACGCCATCAATTGCTTGATCAACGGAAGCATGATTGTTATTTCCAGTTTGTTGAACCAATGCTTGATCGGATTCACCTTGCTCAACCGATGCAGTATTACCGGCACCGCTTTGCTCAATAGTCGCTTGGTTGTTGTTGCCTGAACCGACGGCATTAGAAGCATTGCCTTGATTTAAAGTTGCGCTGTTCCCTACATTAGACTGAGTAATAGCACCGACATTGTTACCGCCATACTGGCTGGCATTAGTAGTATTTAAATCACCGGTTTGAGTTACAGTCAATCCGTTAGATGAACCTGTTTGCGAAGTCGTTGCGCTGTTACCTGCCAGTGCAGCGCCAGCCACCCCATAAAGAGCCGCTATAATTGCAGCAGTTAAAATACGTTGTTTCATGTTGTATTCCTCTTACTTAATAAAAATGAATAATTAACGGCAGAAATCCTGCCCCCATCGCCTGACCAATCCGAAACTGCAAACCGACCCTACTGTCTTGCATCCTACTGAAGCATCCTGCTTCAACTTCCATTCTGGGTAACAGAAATATCTTTGTTATTCCCGTTAAACTCCAAACTGTAATTCAAATAGTCGCCGTTCTGTTGTACGGTAACCGTATTACGGTTGCCGTCGATTTGAATGTTGCCCGTATCGCTATTACCGTTCTGTGTCAGGCTTATCGCGTTGCGGTTGCCGTCAATACCTACAACAGCGCTGTTGTCGTCGCCCAGCTGTGCCACCTGCAACGCGTTATCGTTACCGTATAAACTGGCTAGTACATCCTGCGCGGTGCCATCTTGCTGAACACCCACTTGATTGTTGTTGCCGTGTAATTCAACCACGGCGCTGTTACCGCTTTGCCATTGCTGAATGGCTATGTTATTCATTTTGCCGAAATCGTTTATTTCAGCGTAATGCTGACTTCCTGTTTGAACAATTTCAGACATGCCGTTGAGTTCGCTGGCATTCTCAAGAAGCTGCGCACCGGCTGCTATCTGCCGAATGTGCGCGGTATTGCCATCACCGGATTGACTGATGGCGGCCTGATAGCCATTTCCCACTTGTTGAAGCGTAGCCAGATTACTAACAGTTGACTCGGCGTAAGCGTTGCATGAGATCAGAAAGGTACTGATTAAAGTAGCGGTTAACCGTCTTTGTTTTAAACCCTTAATCATTGAGCGCCTTCAGATGTCCATTTTAAAAGGGCTATCTCATCAAGCTCATCAGCTATTTTGTCCTGCCCTAAAGTGGTAATTATTCTAACGATGGGGTTGTGCGCAAGCAATGGCACAATAGTAGCGCGCGGCTTTTGATTTAGAGCGGATACGTATTTTTACTTAGTTGTTATTTAAGACTAATTTACGCGGGATGGGTGTTTGTAGAATTCGAATATTTAAAAATAGAAAATAGTCGATTTTTTCTTGTACTCTAAAGCAATCAAATTCCCATTTATTGCTTTTGCAATCGCATGTGTGCGGTTATTGGCATTAAGAATCACAGAAGCAGAATCGAAGTGCTTATTTACAGTCGAAACGGAAAGATTAAGAATTAACGCGATTTCTTCTGTGGTTTTTCCTTCAGCGGCCCATGCCAAACATTTGCGCTGTTGTATGTTAAGAGGAAGAGAACTCCTTTCCGTAAAATTGTAGGGCAGCGGTGCTTGTAATGCTTTTCGAAGCAACGCAGATTTAGTCTCAAGGATGCGTTGTGCAAAATAGACTAAATAAGGCTGAATATATTGCAGCCAACTATTGATCTTTTTTTGCTTAGGGCAATAAGTGAAGTGGAAAAATCCAAAAAATAAGTTAGGTCCGTGTACGGGTACGGTCATTCCCTCCCAAACTCCTTTCATAATTTTCTTGGAAATAAAGTCGGATAGATCAGGAAGCAGCCCCCAGTGAAATGGAGTAACGCGTTTACGTGCCATAATAATCCGGCTGTCGATTTTCCAGTATTCATTCTGAATATAGAATTGTTTCCATTCTTCAGATTCGTCTGAATAGATGTAGTAAATTTCACTCCTGAAATGATTTGGTGCAACAAGGCCATAAGCAATACTGTTAAACCCGAATTGCTCTTTGGCTTCCGTAACAATATTAAATAATTCCCCTGCGTTTTCGACAGTGCCCAAAGACTCTAGCAAACTGTTAAACCATTTTGTTTGAATGCGACTATTCTTGACTGGATGCTCGTTCATAATTTTTTTTGTTAAGCTTAACCATCCATCCATGTTAACTCGTTCTCATCCATAAGTGTAAGCATATAATTACGCAATGCTCACTTTCCAAATAAAGAAAGCTCGTAGAATGTCAATCAACATGCAAATTCTTACGGCTATCAACACAATATCAATAGGACTTCCGCTACCCTCCCGAATAAGCTTTGATTTTGGGGTTACGCAGTTCAGCTCGTAAATAGTCGGAAAACAAGTCGGCCCGGACTTGATAGAGGGACTTCTTTAAAACGTTCGCTTTAACTTTTAAGGAAATCCACACGAGGTAGCAGCAAGCGATGTGATTCCGTTGAGAGCGGGCCTTGCGGCATTGGCATTTCTCGGAGCCGGTCAACTGTTTGAGTTCGCGGTGAAATTCTTCGACCTGCCAGCGCACGTCGTTCGCGTGTTGAGCGACCTGCGTGGACAGGTTATCATCCAGCTCATTGGTGATGAGTCAGTCAATGTCGCCGTTTGGGGCGATCCGCTTGAACAATTTGACCTTGAACGGTACTTTTTTCAGTTTGACGACGACGCCGAACTGGAGCCGCTCGGGCGTCCACTCGATCGCATCGAGATGCACATAACCGGCTTCTTTACTGAGGCTGACCATGCGGTTACTTTTTAGGGTTGTATAAAAGGCTTGCTTGAGCGCGTTGACCAGCTTCAGGTTTTCCCAGGAGGCATACCCACTGTCGAACAACACCGTCTTCGCCTTCAGTCCTTTGTCGGCAATGGCGTTGACCAGCATGTCCTTAAAGTGGTCGTTTTTGGTCTTGCCGTCGGCGGCGTTGTGATAAATCCGGTAATCCACCGGAGTGTGTTCCTGACCGTCACTATGAACCAGATTCACCACGCCGATGCCTCTCACCAAGCCGCCCACCGCACCGCTGTACTGGGTCTTGACCAACTCGATCGCCTTCGAATAGCGCTTGTCTTGTACGCTGTCGTCGATGATCAGGAACGAGTCCTCGGTAGTGTGGATCAGCCCCTTGACCAGCTCCCACACCTGCCGCGCCGTTATCCGGCTCTGTTTCAGGAAGTTGCTCACCACATCGTGGCTGACATGCTCCAA